>FUIF01018597.1_pt1 | contig 30210 bp, 37 predicted proteins | sample 1003461 | NCBI WGS metagenome assembly FUIF01 (sample SAMEA80401918, study PRJEB19352) | marine metagenome
GTCTGGACGCGGACAAGCCAGTCGGTGGCCATCCACGCCCGCCGCTCCTCGGTCGCCGAGTCGGCCTTCGTGCCCACGATTCGGGCGACGTAGGGCTTGAGGAGCCGGTCCCGGTCCGCGTCGGTAGGGAGGGCGTCGTTCCACGCACGACAGAACGCGCCGATCACGGGGCAGACGCAGTCGGGGTGGTCGGTGAACTCGTCGCCCGCGAGGTAGGCGGCGGCCTCGACCATGCACACCCCGTCGTCGGGCGAGTTGTGCGCCCCCGCTCTGAGATGGATCGTGTCGAGCCAGCCGAGCCGCTCTTCGATGATGGTCATGGCGTTGGCCTCCTTCGGGTTGGGTTGGTCATGCTCCGTACCTCGCGAGGGGTTGCAGTTGGATGGTCGGCGGGTAGTAGGCGCGGCACCACCGGCACTTCTTGGGGGGCACCGTGTGGCGGCACCAGGCGCCGACGCAGGTGCAGCAGACGTGGTCGCAGGCCTTCACGACGCCTGCTCCCGCTCGAGCGCCAGGCGGGCGTCGCGTTCGCGCTGGTAGAGCGCCTGGAAGTGCTCGGCCCGCTCCCGCCAGGACGCCTCCTGGATCTGCTGGGCGGTCGGGCGGCGGCTCTTCCCGGCGGGATCCCCGCCGCGGATCTTGACGTTTGCTCGCTCCAGCCGGTCGTTCAGCAGGACGATCTCCGCGTTCGCGACCCTGGCCCGTTCCCGGTACTTGAGCGCGTCGTTGACGGCTTCGTCGCGTTCGTCGCGGACCTGGTCCCGGTCGACCCGCGCCATGCGCAGGTCTCCCTTGAGGCCGTCGATCAGCTCGTCGAACTGGCCGGGGGACGGCAGCCCGAACACGAATGCCATCAGGTCGCGGAACATCAGGCGGCTTCTTCGGGGAGGTAGGGGGCGAGATAGGCGAGCGCGACCTGGGTGGCGACGGGGATGTGCGGGCATCTCTGCGATGGCATCGAAGCGACGAGCGCGGCGCCGACCATCAGCGTGAACACGGTCGTCGGGTCGCCCAGGTCGAGGTCGAACTCGTCCTCGAGGACGTTCCGGACGGCGGTGTCGTTCTGGTCGACCGCGGACAGCTGCGCAGGGTTCTTGGTCGCGATGCCGCGGAGGCGGCGAGCTTCGCTGATCGATCCGGCGAGCTTCGACCAGTCCGGTGCCGTCACGACTCGTTGCCTTTCGCGATCTCGTAGATGAGGGCGAACAGTTCGTCGCACGGCAGGACCGCCCACCAGCCCGCCGGGTCAGCGACTCCGCGGGGCTTCACGACCAGGACGGGCAGGTCGCCGGTCTCGGACGCCGCGTCGCACACGTCGACCAGCCACTCCCCGACCCGGAGCTCCCGACGGTTCTTAACCTCGATGACCGTGTCGGGCACCCCGTCGACGTCGCCGCGCTGCGCGAAGCCGTCGTGGCCGAGCCTCGAGCGGGTCGTGGCCGCGTCGGGGAACCCGGACCGCTGCAGGTACGCGACGAGGTCGCGTTCGGCCTGGTGGCCGGCGCGGCGGTTCCGGGCTCCCGACACGGCGGTCACAGCAGGTCCGACGCCTTCGGCGCGCCAGCCGGCTGGGGGCTGGGGATGGACGTTGCCGCGGGGTCGTCGCCACGCTTGAGGTCGACGTCGTACAGCTTCGGGGGCGACTGGCCCGGCTTCGCTTCGCCGCGCTCGCGGAACACGATCGCGACCCGGTCGCCCTTCTGGGGGCGGGCAGCAGCCATCTTGTTCTGCAGGTCGACGTTCGAGATCCACACGGTCCGCTCGTCGCCGTCATCGGGCTTGATGGTCATGACGGGGCTGCGGCCGTGTTCGGTCTGCGCGACTCGGATCTCGATGATCTCGCCGACGATTCGGTCTCCGGGTTCGACGAACTTGAACACGTCGGCGTACTCGGATGGGGTCTGGAACTCGGTCCAGTCGATGGGGTCGTTGGGCATGGAAGTGCTTCGCTCCTGTTGGGGGTTGGTGGGGTTACGTCCCCGTCTGTGCGGGGGCGTCCTGGGGTGCCGCGGCGAGCGCGGCGACGATCAACGGTGACGACAGCGCGTCGTCGGTCGAACGGGGAGACGCCAGACCACGCTGGGAGGCCTCGAAGCGGGCGGCCTTGAGGAGGTCGCGTTTGCCTCCGTGACGGACGACGAGCCCGGCGGCTTTCTCGGTGGGGACGAGCTGGTTGTCGAGCGACCCTCCCCCGCCGAGCTCGAGGTACCCGTCGAGGACGGCGTCGCACACCTCGTCGAGGGTGTCCACCTGCCCGGCGGTCAGCGCGGGCGTGTCGAGACGTTCAGCGGTCAGCGAAACGAGCCGCAGCGCCGCTCGGGCCCACTGAGGCCCGTGCGTTCGTTCGACGGCGTCGAGGAGCATGTCGACCCGCTGGCCCCGCTCCTCGAGCTCGGGGCCGACAGCGTCGAGAGCCCCGGTGACCAACAGGGCGTGCTCGGCGGTGACGAGCCCTGAGCGCAGCCCGGGGATCTTGCGGCCGTCCAGCGACGCGGCCACGGTCTCCCCCAGGTCGTCGGGGAGTGCCCGCACCCGGTCGATGAGACCGAGGATGATCGGGTCGTCGGCCGGTAGCGGCTTGCCGGGCTCAGCGGCGGGGTCCATCGGGGAGAACGGAAGTTCGTTCTCCATCTCGACCAGGGCGCACGACCCGGCGATCAGGTCTACCTCGGCGTCGGTGTGGGCGTGCCCTTCGTCGCGGAGGGTGGGGATCCCTTCGGGCCACAGGTCAGCGAGCCGCTCCAAGAACCCGGCGTCGGAGATCGCGACCATGCGGTCCCGCAGCCACTGGATGCGTTCGGGTGACGCGGGGTCGGGCACCGCCGCCAGATGCCGGTGACTGCCACCATCTGGCGGGGTGCCTTCGCCCTGTTCGTCGACGGTGTTTCCACCAGCGGCGGCGGATCCGCTGTCCCCACGCTGGGGTGGGGCACCGTCGGCGACGGTGACGAGCCCGGAGAAGGGATCCTCCCCGGTTCCCGTTCGGGAGTCTGGGGCTTCTCCGGGCTCTGCTCTGCGAGGGATGTGCAGCGGCTGGCCGACGAAATCGCAGCGCTGCACCTCCCAGAACTCGCGCAACACCCCAGCCCCGGCCCTCGCGGGTTCCAGGTCGACGGGGTGGAGTCGGTACCCGTCGGGGGTGATCGTGATGACGAGCGCGCCCTCGAGTTCGGGGAGGACCGCGCGGGCGGCCTGGCCGTCACGTTCGACGATCACGTAGTCCGCCGACCCGTAGAACCCCAGCTGCACCGCGTTCTCGGGGTACACCCGATGCTCGGCGCGGGTCTTGAAATCGACCAGCCACAGGCCGTCACCCAACTGTGGGATCCGCCAGACAGCGTCGAGGGTGCCGCCAACACCGAGTTCCCGTGAAATGGCGACGACCTCGGATAGGACGTATTCGGGCTGGCAGTCGGCGAGCAGGGCCCGCATCGCGGGGAGGTACGGCTCCGCGTCGGGGGTGAGCTCGATCATCGGCTCCTGCCCGCCGGCCAGCTGCTCGAGGAGATCGTGGATCGACGAGCCCCGCGACGCGGCCTTGTCACGGTGCCGGTCGGGGGCCTTCGAGATCAGGTCGATCCGGGCCTGGCGGTCCAACGGCTCGAGCGTCGCGAGGTTGTCGGCAGCGAACTCCGCCGCCATCCGGGCAGCCCAGTTCTGCAGGAATTTCGGCCACGCGTTGCCGACGGTCGTGACCGACGGCCACTTGTCGGTCGTCGCCCCGGCGATGTCGTCCTCGGGGAGCGGGTCGACATACCAGCGTTGCCGGAACCGGCCGACCTGGACACGGAACTCATCGGGGTGAGCGGGACCGCGGAGAGTCATGACGCGGCCTCGAGGAGGAGGGCGAAGAGGAACACGGCGGCGAGGACGGTGAGCGCGAGGAACGCGAATCGGACGGTCACGGCGCACCGCCGCGGAGAAGGGGGTCCGCCGACGGTGGCGGGACGCTGGGGGACTGCGTGGTGCCGTCGGCGGACCCGTTCACCCCACCAGCCCGCTCGCCCGCCTCAGGCGTCGGGTCGGATGGGGTGGACGCGTCAGCCGCCAGCAGCCGGTCGAGCTCCGCTGTGGGGACCACGACCCGGCGACCCAAGCGGATCACTCGGCACGGGAACTCATCGCGGCGAACCAACTGGTAGGCGTGGTCCCTCGAGATCCCTAGGAGCTCCGCGGCCTCCGGCAGAGTGACCGTCGCCGCGGTCATGCTGCGGTTTCTCCTGCCGCGTTGTGGGCGGCGATGGTGGTGATCGCGAACGGCCAGGCGCAGATGTCGTCGGGTTCGCAGTCGAGGGCGACGCAGATCCGGAGGATCAGTTCGGGGGTCATGGCCCGGTAGCGGCCGGACTCGACGTCGGAGACGACGGACTGGCTGGTGGCGAGGAGGGTGGCGAGGCCGTGTTGGCTGAGGCCTCGGCGTTTGCGGAGCGCTTGGATCTGGTTGCCCCACTTCTGGCGGACGAGCTCGTGCGCTGGGGGCGGCTTCCTCATGGCTCATGACGATATCGGTATGGCCTATCTGGTGTCAAGGGCAAACTACACCGATGTCACCAGCTATCGTCATTCCCGATAACGGGTCTGGACGGCTGTCGGGAAAGGAAGCCACCATGGCGGACATGCCCATCGGAGACGCCGTCAAGGCCATGCTCGGTGACCTCACCCAAGACGAGATCGCGCAAGCCATCGGCACCACCCAGCCCAAGATCAGCGAGCTCGCCGCCGGCAAGAACCTCACCCGCACCATCGAGGCCCTCGACCTCATCCGCCGCATCGAGCAGGCCACCGGGAGGCCCCCAGGCGCCACCCTCGCCGCCGCCGGCTACGTCGAGTACCCCCACGACGTCGGTGCCATGATCGCCGCCGACCCCTACCTCACCGACGACCAGCGAGACGTCCTTGAGACGGCTTGGGAGCGCGCCAGGGCTCGCACTCGGGCACGACGGTCGAAGTCACCGACCCGACGAAGGCGAGAACCTCGATGATCCTCTCCTGCTCGCGTTCGAGGGCTTCGAGGCGTGCTTCCAGCTCTTCGGGGTCCATGGCGGGCCACCACCTTCGGGGGGCCGCTGGTGCCGGTTCTGCCGGCCAGGGCGCTCAGCGGCCCTCGTTGGTAGGAAGGTACCTGCGGGGTGTGACGGTCTACGTGGTCGTTGTGGCCCTCTGCGTCGCCTTGGGGGCCTGTGGGGGCCAGGACGACCCCGAGACAGCCGGCACGACCCAGGAGACCCCGGAGGAGCCCACAGTGGTCACCTACGAGCCGTTCAAGGACCTCTCACGTCCTGAGCTGGAGGCGTACTTCATCGAGCTCGAGGACACCCCCCTCGCTGAGCGTCTCGGCCCAGAGCGCCTGTACGCCATCGGCGTCGAGTTCTGCGAGGCGCTGGACGCCGACGTCGACGTGGAGGCGGCGTTCGCCGGGATCGAGGTGGCGCATCCGGTGCGGATCGTGGACTCGGCGTCGGACTTCATCTGCGACCAGCACCGCGATCTCGTCGTCCAGTGGGCGGAGGACACCGGCCGCGCGGGCTGACGCGTCCCACCATCCGTCCCACCAACACCAGCCAACAGAACCAAACGCAACCGTTCACGTCCGGCCAGACCCCCGGAACAGTACGGGACGGACAGGTGTCAAGGGGCTCTTAATCCATTGGTTCGGGGTTCGAGTCCCCGGAGGCGTACTGGGATCCCGGCCCGCAGGGGCGTTCCCGTCCCACGGGCGTCCCACGGGACGGTCAGTGGATAGCGGTACCTTCTCTCTATGCGCGGTTCGATCCGCCCCCGACCCGACCGAGGCCCCGACACCTTCGAGCTGCGCGCCGACCTCGGCCGGACCCCGTCACCGGCCGGCGCCGCCAGATCTCCCGCACCCACCGGGGCACCCGCCGCACCGCCGAGACCGCGCTCGCCGCGCTGGTCACCGACGCCCAACGATCGCCGCCACCGAACCACCGAAGCCACCTTCGGGTGGCTGCTGGACCGCTGGCTGGACCACGCCGAGCTGTCGCCCACCACGGTGCGGGGCTACCGGTCCTACATCGACCGGCGGCTCGCCCCCGCCCTCGGCCAGGTCCGGCTCCGGGACTTGACGGCCCTGCACCTCGACGAGCTCTATCAACGACTCGGGGCCGAAGGCCTCGCCCGGGCGACGGTACGCCAGTGCCACTCGATCGTCCGGCGGGCTCTCGGCCAGGCTCTCAAATGGGGGTATGTGGATCGCAACGTGGCCACGATGGCGTCGCCGCCGGCGCTGTCACGAGACGAGACTGTCGTTCCCGACGCCCCCGTGGTGGCAGCGATCGTGGAGGCCGCGGAGACCGACGACGAGGCGTGGGGCCTGCTGGTGCGGACAGCGGCGGTGACGGGGATGCGGCGGGCCGAGCTGTGCGGGCTCCGATGGGGCGACGTCGACCTCGAGACGGCGGTGGCCACCGTCCGCTCGACGGTCGTCGCCGGCGACGGCGAACTGGTGACGAAAGCCCCGAAGACCCGTCAGGTGCGCCGCTTCGCCCTCGACAACGTGACCGTTGCCCGCCTGGGCCTCCTGCGCCTAGCGGCCGTGGAAGTGTTCGCCGCAGCGGAGCTCGACGGCCAGGTCGACGACCTGTACGTGTGGTCGCCGGGCGACGGGACCCGGCCATGGCACCCCGACTCGGTGTCGCACAAGTTCAAGCGCACCTGCCGGGCGGTCGGTGCGCCGGAGGTGAAGCTGCACGAGCTGCGGCACTGGTCGGTGACCGCGGCGCTGGATGCGGGGATCCCGGTGCCGACCGTGTCGAGCCGGGTCGGGCACTCCTCCTCAGCTGTCACGCTGGGCACGTACGCGCACCGGGTCGAGGAGTCCGACCGTCAGGCCGCGGCGCTGATCGCCCGCCAGCTCCCCACCTGAACCCGGAACGCGAAGAAGCCCTCGCCACGAGGGCGGGGGCCGGAGGGGCGAGGTCGGGTTGTCGAGGGTGGTTCAGCGGGGCGTCAACGTCCCCCGCCGGTGGGCTGGCGGCCCTCCAGCACGTCCACGCGGGCGTCGAGGGCGTCGAGTTCGGCTTCGAGGTCCCGGGGTGGGGGTGGGGGGTCGGCTTGGCGGTACCTCGCCGTGACGGTGTCGTCTCCGATGGTCCAGCCGTCGCGGACGACGACCTTCCCGGGGTCGGGTCGGGGGGTTGGTCGGTGACGGGCAGCCACCCCGCCGCCCGTAGCTGTTCGTCGGTCGGGTTGGTGATCCCGCCGTGCGACCCGTCAGGAGGAAGGGAACGGATGGTGGTAACGGTGCGGGCCACTTCACCGCGTTCGATCTTGGCGTAGGTCACGATGCACCCCACTTGGTCATCAGGTGCGATTCGAGTGCTGTGCGGTCGTCGGTGGTGAGCGACGCCACGGCGACGCACTCGCACAGATCGCCGTCGAACTGCCACCCTCCCGTGTATCCGAACAGGCTCCAGGTTGTAAAGCTCCACCCGTTTGCCGCGGTCGACGCGATGGACTCGATCGTTACGACAACGACCGGACCGGCAGCCACCATCGCGTCGTATAGGTCGTCGCGCGTCGAGCCAGCGAACGCCGATCCGTTTAGCCGGAAAGTCGGCGACCCGGCATCATTGTGAATCACAGATGATCCCTGCCCGTCGTTGGCGGCGAACACCCACGGCGCGGCAGTCGACGGTGGATCGCCCCGCAGCATGATGTACTGCGATGCCGGGTCGATGTCGACCACGAACACGAACCCGCAAAGGTCGACGCCGAGCGCGTCAAACGTCAGCCCGTCAGTGTTGTTCACGTCGACCGCTGCCAGGCCATTCACGGTCGTTTCCTGCGGGTACGAGCTAGCGTGGCGAGCCAGCGGACGACTGTTGCCGGACTGGTCCGCAATCGCGGTCACGCCATCGACGGTCGTGGTGAGCGCACCGTCGGCGGAGCAGTCCCACCATGCGAGCGGCGACAGGTCCAACGGCGAGAACCCGGCTCCTGACGCCAGTAGCAGCCCCCGCCGCATACTCACGCCGCGTTCACCCCCGCCGCGGCGAACACCGTCCCGTCATCAGAGAACTGCCACAGTTCGATGGCGGCTTCGTCGCCGTCCCCGATCGTCGGAGCCGAACCCGAATCGGTGACCCACACGACGGTCGGCCACGTGATCGTCTGCGCCCCGCTCATCGTCACCTGCAACGAGAACTGGTTGAGCCGCCCCGACTGCGCTCCCGACAGGGACGGTTCCCAAGTGTCATCCACCGTGATATCCGCCGCCCGATCCGACCACGCGATGCCGTCGTCCGTGTCGTACGCCGCGACCGTGGGGGCTTCGACCTCGGCATCCCCCGCATCCACGTACGCTTTGCGGGACAGGTCTTCGTCGTCGGACGGGTCGGTCTGCGCTCGGATGAAGTCGCCCGACGCCAACCGTGCCACGTTCGCCGCCGAGCGCGACATGATCCAGTCGGGTGCGAGAGTGCCACCGGCACCGAACGCCAACCCGAACACGGACAACGACAGGAACGACTCAGTGTCAGCGCCCGCCCCGTACACCCCGACCGCGTGCCCGAACACGGTCGAAGAGAGTTGCACTTTCCCCTGGTTGACCGGGTCCTTGTACACCACCCCCCCGTCGTGGTCCCTCCCGACGTCGGGAACAACCCCGACCGAGCGTCCGAGATCGCGGCCTTGACGGTCGTGCCGTCCTGGGAGACAGGGAACGTCTCCGTGTAATCCAACGTGTCCGCATCATCCAGATCGCCGATCTCGAGACCCGACTGTGTTTCGGGCACCCACGTTCCGGTCTCCGAGTCGTACACCAACACTTGACCGTCAGCGACACCCGAGGACGACGCGTCAGACAGATCGTTGACCCCGAACGCGGTCCCCAACGCCGCCGGCGACGACACCTCAGCATCCACGACCGATTCGGTGTCCTCGCCTTTCTCGACAAGGAACTCGCGGATACGCCGGTCACCGCGGGTGAACGAGACCGTGTAGTACGTGTTCTCCGGTTCGATGTTCGCGTTCGGCTCGAGAAGCAAGTTCAGGGTGCCGTCCGCGTCGGTCACCCCAGACGACGGGTGGACGATCACCCCGCCCGCCGACAACCGGCCCGAGACAAGCGTGCCGTTCGCGTCGGTCAGCTCGGCGCGTACCTGCGTGTTCGCCTGCCCCCCACCGGGGGTGCGAGCGTCAACAACGAGCGTCGCGGCGGTCAACTGTCAGACCTGCTTCGTCAACGAAGCCGAATCGGGGTTGCCGCGCCACTGCGCCACCGTCGACTTCGCGACCGACAGCACCGCCGGGATCGCCGCGACCGCGGCGGTTTGGATGACGGACCAGTCGACGGTCCCGTCCGCGAACGTGTTGGCTGCGACGAGCAACCCGATAAAGGTTTCCAGGTAGGTCGCTAGGGCGCGTTCGATCACGTCTTTCCAGTACATGGTGTTCCTTTCGTCAGGAGAGTTGCCGGAGCCGCCAAGCGTTCACGCCCGCCACTGCGGCCATCGTCCCCGCGTCTGCCAGATGTGCGTCGACCTCGAATCCGTGCAGCGTCCCGCCCGCCAACGCAGCAGGCAGCGGGGCCGGATCCAACCCGGGCGACGCCGTCCCCCCTGCGCCCGCTAACGCAACCTGGGAGCCATCCAACCAGACCGTGAACTTCGTCATGTTGTCGTGGGTGCGTATCCCGATGGTGCGTTGCGTTCCATCGGTGTGCGAGAACGAGCTGGCGGACAGGTAGTGCAAGTAGTCACCGAAGTCCTCCACCGGGTTTCCCATCCCCCCGACGAGCAGCAGCCCCGACGTGCCCGTACCCAACAGGTCAACAGGCCACGCCCCCCACCCCACGTACCCGGTGGCCGGTCTCACGCACACCAAGGGGGTGGCCTCGACGTGGTGGCCCGACTCGTTGCCGTAGTTCCCCGCCCAGTCCACCTCAACGTGCACGTCGGTCGTGCCGAACGATTGCCACGCAGCCCCGACGCCCGCGATCAGTTCCGTGTCGGGGTCGTATTCGGTGCCGTCTTCGTACGTCGCGTACGTCCCGGCACGCTGCCCCGGGTTGCGGGCGGTCACCGCCCCGCTCGTGATGCCGAGCGGTTCCATGCCGGCCGGGTGCACCAAATGGCCGTCAGTCCATCCGCCGCGAAGCCTGCCGTCAGGCCGACCGAACGCGTCCACGTAGTAGTTCTGAGTCCGCACGTTCAAGATCGTGCCGTTAGCGGTAAGGCGAGCCGGTTCCACCTCGAGCCCTTCCCTAGAGGACGATCGGTTCAGTCCACCCGCAGTTGTGCGGGCCGAGCTCGTCGCCGACGAGGCACGAGAACATGCCGGGCGGCGAGAAGTCGCCGGTGCGGTTGAACCACCACTGCGACCCGCCATCGAGCGCGGGAATCTGGATGTGGGTCTTCGTGCCGGACTGCGCGACGAGCAGATGGTGGTAGTGGGCGGACAGGAGCAGCGTCGCGGATCCCGGCAGGGTCTGGTTGTGGGCCTGGCCGCGCCACCACTCCTGCGCTTTCGCTGCAGGAAGCGACCCGCCCCGCTTGAACTGGTGGCCGTGAGCGAACGCCACCCGCACCCCGGAAAGGTCAAGAGTGACAGTGAGCTCTTCGCCTTCGGGGTAGTGCCACCGGATGTGGGACAACGCCTCGTTGTCGTTCTGCACCGTCCCCCGGTGAACGGTCTGCACCACCGCGACGTCGTGATTGTCGGACGGGCGGGTGTAATCGTGCCCGCCGTCGCGGACCTCGCCGTGATTGCCGGGGACCGCTGCCACATCGAACCGGTCGGCCAGGGGCACGAGCTCGAAGATCGTCTCGTAGATCAAGTGCTCGAGGACGGCGAGCTGTTCGGTTTCGGTGAGATCGGTGGTGAACTGCTGCGACGAGTAGTTCCCGGTGCACGATTCGCGGAGGTCGCCCATGAGCACGACCGCTATCCCGCCGACCGTGTAGCCGAGGCGGCGCAACAGTTTGATGCGGGCCGCCTGGCGGGCGAGAGACGACCGCCACCGGTCCACTGTGCCCGCCGAGCCGTCACCGTCGCCCTTGCCGACCTGGGTGTCGCCGATCGCCAGCAGGAACGTCAGCTCCCCTGACGGCCGGTCAGGGGTGGGGCGTTTCGCTCGGATGCGGCGGAACAGGTCCTTGACGTCGGCGCGGAGGATCGGCACGATCCGCTCGAGGCGGGCCTTGTACTGGTACATCCACACCTGGTCGTTGGCGCCGCCGGTCATCGCCTGCCACCGGTTCGCTACCAGGGTCCCGTCGATGATCCGCCACGCTTCGGGGTCGAGACCCCACCCCTCGATCAGTGTCCGCTCGTCCGGGTGCGCTGAGGACGTGGGGACCGACCCGTGGGCGACGGCGACGTTCTCGTATTCTTCGACCCGGACCGGCCACGCCCCCTTTGGCGGTGGCGGCTCCGACGGCGCCTTGAACTCGTCGAGGGAGCTCACGACAGTTTCGGCCTCCCACCCCGCGGGTGGGGGCATTTGATGCCGTTGCGGTGGAACCAGCCGGCCAGCTGGGACGACGAGATCTCGTAGCCCTCGGCGGTCAGCCAGTCGATCATGTCGCGCATCGTGTGGCTCCCGGACCGGCGTGCTCCCACCAGCTGGTCGAGCATCTCCTGGGGGATGTCGTCGATCCTGCGTTTCGCTGTGTCGGGCTCGCGGAACTCGTTCAGGGACGGCAGGGGGCTCTCCGTTCGCAGGGGACAGGAACCTGACCGCAGCATCCGCAGCGGTCGACGGGGTACGCGGCCGCGATCTTCCAGATCCGGCAGCACACCCATTCTTCGAGCATCACGTCTCGTCGTCTTCGAGCCATAGGTGGACCAGCACCGCGCCGGTCGCCGCCCCAGCGAGGAGCTGGACTGCGGGGTGGGCGTGACGGAATCGCCGCCACAGCGTCGTGATCGTCTCCTGTCGCCACAGCACCCACCCTGATAGCCCGAGAGCTATCGCGCCTTCTGTGCAGGCAGCGGGGTTCAGTCGGCCAGCCATCGGACGAGCTTCGGGTTATCGCGAATCAGCATCAGCAGCGGGCCTTCCAACTGGTACGCCATCCGTTCCTCGCCGCCCTTCTGCACCCCATACGCCGCCCAAATCGCGTGGAGGATCTCGTGGATGACGGTCTGTTTCCGGCCGTCGTCGGGGAGCGTCCCGAGAATCTGGATGGTCTGGGTGCGGGGGTCGCACCTACCCATCGAGTTGTCGCCCTCGAGTTCGTCGGGGAACTCCAACGAGTATGTGAGCCCGCCCACATGAACGAAGGCGGGAGGCTTCACCGCCCCAACTCGACGATGAGGTTCAGCGCCATCAGCACCGCCCCACCAGCGAGCGACGCCAACACGTAGTTCTGGCGGGACAGGATCGTGTCCAACCGCCCATACAGCCCGTCGACCTTCCTCTCGATGTGGTCCATGTCCTGCTCGAGCAGAACGAGCCGGTCGTCTTCACCCATCGAGTCCCGTTTCTCGGTGCGTGAACGAGCATCGCCGTTCGCCATTCACCCGTCCCCCCGCGAGTTCACGGCGGACTCCCGAGCGAACCGCAGCAGCCCGGAAGCTTTCGTGCCCGGAGCGACACCGTGCATCGGGGTCACGTCCTGGAAATCGTCGGAGTTCTCCGGGACCAACCCTCTCCGCAGTACGTCAACCTGGCGTTGCAGTTTCGCGAAGTCGACGTCCCGCAGGTACGCCTCCATGCGCTGAGCGGCCATTTTCGCTTCGCCGGCGTCCGCTGACCCGCGGAGCAGGGCGTTGAGTGTGTTCTGATCCAGACCCATCGGTATCTCTTCCCCTGGTTGCGGTCGGAGTTTCGAGTGCGTGACACCCGTCGCGATATCAGCGGGGGACACGACGATCTCGAAATGCATCGCGTCCTTGTTCCGCGAGTACGACCCACCCCACCGGAACACCTGCTTGCCTGACCGGGTGCGGATGGAAAGGGCGTCGTTTATCATCCACGGCGACATATCGGTCACGAGCTTGGCGCCGTAGGGGTTGGACGTGGCGTTCACGTCGATCGCGATGCCGAACGAGTGGAGGCTGAGCTTGGACCCGCCGGTTATCTTGCGGCACGCCAACGACCAGTCATCCATGACCTCGTCGATGGAGTACCGGTGGTACTTGAACACCTCGAACAGCAGGTGCCACGCCGACATAGTCGCTGGGTGCACGTAGAAGCGGCGGTTGTCGTAGATCACCGTCGCGGCGTCCGAGCGCGACAAGCAGCCGGGTCCCCACCATGCGCGGAGAGCGTCGTTCGTGACCATCAGCTCTCCTCCGGTATCGGGGACAGCGTCAACTGAACTGCCCAGCCGGTGCCCTCGGACCAGTCCCACTGGTAGCCCTGAACCCGGTAGTCACCGTCCAGCGTCGACGAAACGCCGTCCGGTGTGGACTCCGTGAAATGAACTGCCTTCTCAAGTTCGAGGTCGATAAGACAGAATTGTGTGGCGTCGTTGATGCCCCACGGCTGGATGGTGAGCGGCCCGATCTCCACGGTCGGAGACGCACGCTCGGCGAGAATCGAGGCTATGTACGATTCGGCCGCGTCCAAGTCCAACAGCCCGCCGTCAGTCATCGACAGGATCGACTCAACCGAGTGCACCCGTGGCCCCCAGTCGTCCTGCGAGCGGGGCGCCTTCCCACGGATCTTGACGGTGTCCGACAGGACCGACGCCGCTCCAAGGTCGTAGTTGACCTCAGCTCCCACCACAACCTCGTTTATCACCCGGTCTAGGCGTTCACCTGTGCGGCCACGGTTCGAGAACCGTGCGACGATCGAGCCCGCCGGGGGCGACTCGTCATCGGTCACCCACGCCGCAGGCGTCTCGTAGTCGTCGGCGTAGGTCGCGTCCGTGAGCGCCGAACGGTCCCGCAACCGCAGCGTCCCGTCGCGCAGCACGTACGACGCCCCGAACATCGACGTCGACAACTGCCTGACTTGGTCCGCGAGCGTCGCGTTCGGTCTCACCGCTCGCCATTCGACCACCGCAGGATCGTGCTCCTCGTGCACGATCGTCGCTCCGGTCATCCCCAACAGGTTGTCGACTCGTTCTGTCGTAGTGTCCCCCGCCCACAGGCCGTAAAAGTACGGGGCGCCGAACACATCGGGCAGGCCGCGGTAAGGAGCCAAGGGCGCTACTACCGTTCCGCCGTCAATGTCGGGAGGGTCGACGAGGGAATCCCAGTAGGACAGCTCCTGAAGGTACACCTCGCCCTCGAGCGGTGAGAGCCCCGCATCGCCGGTGAGGAAGTAACCGCCGGACCCGCCGAGCGTGCCGCCACCGTAGGACGCTGAGACGGTCCCCACGTTGAGGTCGCCCCACAAGTGCACCGCGGTCTGGCGGAACTGCGCCACCGCGACGTGAGGGGTGGCGTCGTCGTAGGGGCCACCTAGCGCCGCTGCGGCCAGTTGACCGCCCGCCGCGTCGTACGCTCGCGCTGACAGGGTCCCGGAGGCACCAAGGTGCAAATCCCAGTGGGTGGTCCCGAGCGGGGAGACGGACTGCCCGGACCACAGCACCCGGTTGGCGCCACCGCCGAACGTGCCGAACGACTGGAACGCGCACGCGACCGTGAAGTCGTAGTCGACCGGTGTCAGTTCGTCGGTGTTACCGATGACGGTAACGGTCCCGCCATCGGACGTTGACAGAAGCGACGGTTGGGACCCGTCGAACGTCAGGCACTCCGCCTCGCGCATCAGCGTGCCGCGAATGTCGGTGGCGTCCAACTCCTCGGAACCGTGGTCGAACACCGTCCACGTTTCGGACGCTGTGCCACCGCCCCGGAACTCGACGGACCATTTCACGTTCGAGTAGTCGGCGTCGCCCCTCCACCACACAACCGGGTCTTCCGATGTGACCCAGTACGCGAGCATCGAGTCGGGCATTTGGTGGCCCGCCGCCCATCCCATCCAGTCGGTCGCCTCGATCGACACTGACCGGTCGCGTTCGCGTGCGTTCGGGCTAGGTGCGGGACCGTCCAGACAGAACCCCGTGAAGACACTGACGTCGGTATGGTCAGTCCCTGCCCCGTCCGTCCAATCGGCGAGGACTCTCACCGGGGTGAGAGCACCCACCGTCCCCGCTGACGCTTCCAGGCTCCCGCCGGGATCGGAGCACCGCAGCGAGTAGGACGCCTCTTCCATTTGGTCCAAGTCGTCCTGCCGCCCAGCACGGACCGACAGTTCACGGAGTCGGACACCGTCGATGGTGCCCCAGTCCGCCGATTCAGGCGGGTCAAGCGGGTGCTTGTCCGCTGCGAACTCCACTCGGAGTTCAGGGGGGTGCCACGCCATCAGGAGAAGGTGAACATGGGCGTGCCCTTGGTGCGGGATACCTGGTTCAGTGCGCGTCGGACCAGCTCAGCGAGGTCGCGCCCATCGGTCAGCACGCTGCCGTCCACATGGATGATGACATCTCCGCCGCCCGCCGCTCGCCCACCGCCACCGAACGGTTCTGTGAGAGAACCGGCGAGCCCGCCCGCAGCACCCGCCGCGAGCGGAGCCGAGTCGGTGATGCCCTCCTCGAGCCCCAGCACGACGTTGTGGCCGATCTCCTCGAATACTCCTGAGGGAGAGAAGATGTCCAGGACTGCTTTGACGGGTTTGACGACGAACGACTCAACGAACCCGGTGACCTTCTCCCACAGCCACGACGCCATCCCCACGAGCCCGTTCCAGATACCGAGCACGATCATCTTGCCGGCGTTCGCCATCACCCCGACGAACGCGACCGCGACATCGAGCGGGATACGCATGATCCCGGTGGCGGCTTCCCACATCATCGGGATACCTGATTCGCGCATCCACGCGAACCCGGCGTCCCACGCCTTCGACAGGCCCTCCACGATCCACGCGCCGCCATCCCATAGGCCCTGGCCGATCGTGTCCGCGACCTCGCGGGAGAAGATGTCCGTGAGTCCCGGCGGGACGAGGTGGTCGATCCACCACTCGGGGTCCGATACGGAGTCCTTCAGGTACGCCCACGCCGCAGCGAACGCCGCGTCCACGCCCGCGCCGAGTAGTTCACCGAGCATCGGGGACCCGGTTTCGTCCCACCACACACGAATCTTGTCGAGCACTTCCGCTCCGTGCTCGTCCCACCATTCCTGAGCGATCCCGATGACCTTGTCGAACGCTTCCTTCACCTGGGGGCCGTACTCGTCCCACAGGGCGCCGAGCTCGCCGATGCCTTCCGACACCTGCTGCTTGACGCCCTCGAACCCCTCGGTGCGGGCAGTGTTCATCAGCGACGACAGGGACAGTTTCGTGGTGATCGAGTCGATCGCGGTGCCGAGGTTGTCGTTCACCGTGTCGCCAGCCGAAGATGCTGCCCCCTCGATCCCGGGGAGCGTGTCAGACCCGAGCGACCGGAGGAGTTCTTCGACCTTCGCTCCGTCACCGGCGATGTCCTCGAACGGTGTCCCGAACAGAGCGATGGCGGTGTTCGCTCGCGTGGCGGGGTCCTGGATGCCCAGCAGCCCGTCGATGATGTCCTGGAACGCGACCTGGGCAGTGTCTCCGCCCTCGAGGATGCGGTTCGCCATCGTCTGAGCGTCCATCCCCATCGTGGAGAACGCTTCCTGGGTGGCCGTCGACATATCCGTGGCACGAATGCGGAACTCCTTGACGGAGTCTCCGATCTTGTCGATCGCGTAGCGGCCGCCAGGGGCGGCGGCGGCGATCATCGCGAACGCCTGCTCCCCGGAGAACCCGAGCCCAGCGAAGAACTGCGAATACTCCTCCACCGCGTCCAGGGCCTCATCCCGCACCGAGGCGGGAAGCTGCTGCATCAACCGGAACAGGTGGTCGAAGCCCTCGTCCGCGGACTCCACCAGCCCCGTCGAGAGCAGAATTTGGACGCGGCCGATCGCCTCGTTCACGTCCGTGTCATAGATCTTCGCGAAGTTCAGAGCGTGCTCGGACAGGCGGGACAGCGTTTCGTCTGAGGTGAACCCCAGCGGAGCGAACGCGCTGACCACCCCCGCGACAGCCTCGTTAGCTTGCTCGAACGACTCCCCGAACGCGTCGTTGTACAAGTCCCCAGCGACCCGACCGAGACGCGTGGCGTCCTCGCCCGTGAGCCCCAACTGGGCTGCGGCCTTGTCGGACGTCTGCTCCATCTCGAGGGAGTCCTGGAACCCCTCAGCGAGCTTCGACGCCAGAATCCCGCCGGCAGCGATACCGACCGTGCCCGCGATCGCTGCGACACCCGCGGGCCCGGCGAGGATGCCTTCGATTCCGCCCAACATCCCACCGGAACCGGAACCGAACCCGTCGCCTATCCCGTCCGCGAGACCTGCGCCGGCGTCGTCGCCTGCGTCCTCCACGCCGTCCGCCATCCGCTTCGCGGCGCGGTCTACTTCCTGAAACGCCTTCTTCGCGGGACCGGGGTCACCAGCGATGACAACCTCAAGCTTGCGGGTAGTCGCCATCGGTCACCTCCGGCGAGCTCGTCGTTCTGCCTCGCGTCGGGCGCGGGACTCTTCCTTCGCTGCGACCAGGTACGCGTTCAGCTCCGGGACCGACAGTCGATGCACGTCCCAGGGGTGGATGCCGTACCTAGACGAAAGAAAGGGCCACGCTTCTACGAGCGCGGCCCTCACACTTCCGGGTCGTCGCCCCCGGGTTCCTCGATTTCCACGTCCACGTCATCCAACCCGACCGCCAGGTTGTCCCACTCCGACGCTGCCTGCTCCCACGGCAACCCACGTTCGTTCTTCCGGCGGGCCAGCCACCACAGCACGGCGATCGAGTCCAACCCGATGCTTGTGCGGCCGCCGGCGAACGCCTCGATCGGCATACCCAACGCTTGGCGGACAGCCATCCGTTCCGCCATCGGGAGGTTGTGCGCCGCGATGCGGAACTCCGCTCCCTTGATCTTGAGGACCATCACGCGTTGGGCTTGTTCGTTCTCTTCCTGACGTCGGGAGACACCGGGTTCAGGGGCTTGCACCATCAGGGGGAACCTTCCTTTGGTTATCGGTTGCGGAACGCTTCCCGGGTCATGTCCTCGACCATGTCGAGATACATGGCTAGGAGACGGTCCAGGTTCTTGGCTAGCGCCTCGTTGATCGCGTACGGTCCCTGACCCCGCCGGGCGGGGACCCAGTTGTTACCCACCCACGGTGGGTGCTGCTGGCCTCGGGACTGGCGGTACTGACCGCCGCCGTACCAGCCGGTGCGCTGCTTCGCTCCCCAGAACGCCACGTTGGCCTCAGGGAAGCGTTTACCCGCAGAGACACCCACCTTCGCGTCGTTCGCTGTCGCATAACCACGGATGGCGTCCTGGGAGTGGCGGTGCACGCCACCCAACGCTGACGCCTCCCGACGCGAGTACAACGCTCCCTGGTCCGCGACATCCTTGGAGACACGCCGAAGTTCCTTCGCCCACAACCCGTCGATCTTGGACAGCTCGCGGCGGAACTCCCGTATCCCCCGGATCTCAGCCCCGCGTGGGGGCACCGGTCAGACCGCGGCGTCGGAGTTGATGATCGTCCCCGAGAACGCTGCGGCGTCCGACGCACCCGCAACAACCTTGAACGGAACCTCCTGCTCGACGATGCCCCGCCCAGCGACCTGGGGGGTGGACCCGTCGTAGCGGACCGTCGCGTTGATCTCAGCGGAGTTGTCGCCACCAGCGTCGAACGCGAGGTTGAGAGCGACCGTCCCGCCCGACACGTACGTGTCGTACTGCGTCTCGTCCTCGAACTCGAGGGTGAGGGCACCGTCGATCATGGCGAGTTCGTTCAGCAGGGGTTCGGAGACCTGGCCCTGGCCGATGAAGCGGCGCTCGTAATCCATCGCGTTGGTGATCTTGAAGTTGCCGGACTTCACGTTCACCGACGAGCCAGCGACCGTGGCGGCGCCGTGCCGGAACGTGTAGGGGACAAGGTCGGACGCGAACGAGGCAGCGGCGAGAGCGACACCCACCTGGAGGGTCACGTCGGTGCCGTCCGCTGACGTGGTGCCGGACAGGTGCGCTGTTCCGCCGTCCGCGGACACGGACGTGATCGTGACACCAGCGGTCACCGAGCCGCCCGAGATGGGCTTGCCGACGTCGTCGGAGTTGAAGTCAGCGTCGGCGGACACCACCACCGTGCCTTCGTTGGAGTAGTCAGCGTCGGTGATCTCGCGGTGGCGGATGCCCCACTTGCCGACGAGGGACACGCCACAGGTCACGAGTTCGCCGGCAGCGAACGCCACGTCCATCTCCGAGACCTTGCAGCCGGGGAATGTCCACGGCTCCACCGTGCCCGCAACCGAGGGCTTCCCGACCTGCACGGTCAGCGACGGGCGTTCGTTCGCGACCCAGAACACATGGGTGTAGGGGTCCGACCCGCTCGTGTCGACCGTACCGAACGCGGCCTCCCACAGACGGCCCATCGACCGGTTGTACAGTTCGAGTTGCACGTCACCGGACGCGACGATGTTGCCGTCCGCCCACTGGTCGTCAGTGAGCAGTTGCCGTCCGGCGATGATGCCAGCGGACTCGAGGCGTTCGACCTCGTGGGTCATCGTCTCGGAGACGAGCGGGACGAACTGGTCGACCGTGGCGGGGACACCCCACGAGGTCTCTTCCTTCAGTCCGAGTTGTGCGGCGAGTCCTGACTTGAGAGCCATCAGTCATCTTCCTTCGTGGTGGGTGCCTGCTCGGCGGGTTCTGGCTTCGGGTCAGGGGACTTCTGGGTGGCACGCCGGGTCACCGGCTTCCATCCCTGCGCTTGCAGTTTCGCGACGACCGCGTCCGGGGCGTTGACCGTGTCGCCTGCCTCGACGGTGTCGTGGAGGTCCGCCCAGTAGGCGGTGCGGGGGCAGCGGAGTTCCATGCGGGGGCTCCTAGAGCTTGAGACGGGCTTGTATGGCGATGTCGAACTTGAGGGCTGACGCTCGGACGTCGGGGTCGTTGCGGTACCCCGACACGCCCTCGATGCGGTCGGGAAGCCCGTGGAACGTGACGATGTTCTCGGTGTCGGGGACACCCACGGTGGGGTCGTCCGCGAGGATTGCGATGACGTGCCCGAGAATCTGGGCGGCGCGAGTGTCGATGGCTTCCTGGTCTGCGTCGGTGTCGGAGCCGAGCACTTGGATGACGAGTGTGATGACGGCGGTTTCGTCGAACCACAAGCCGTCCGCTTTCATCACCGGGACCGTGAACGAGTGTTCCCACTCGTCTTCCCACCACACCGACTCCCCCGACCCGTCGTTCCCCGTGACCTGTTCCGCGGTGACGGGAGACTGGTAGGTGACGTTCGGGACCCGCTCCTGGAGCTCGGAGACCAGGTTCGCCTTGAACCGCACAATCGAGGTGCCGTGGGGGTCAGACACCCGCCCCGGTCCTCCACTCGTCCCCCAACAGTTCCTTCACCGCGTTCGGGATGATGAACCGGGGAAACGTCGCTGTCGGGATCTCGTACCCCTCTGGAGACACCTGCGCGGTGGTTTGCTCCCAGGACCGCCACGCGGCCCGCAACGCGATCTCGGTGGCGGTGCGCCACTTCGCGTCCATGGTGGCCGTGCCCGCGGCACGGCCGGCGACGTAGGAGACGACCACGTTGCCGTATCCGGCCGGGAAGCGGGAAGTGGCGCCGGTGTCCCGGCGGATGACCTTCCCCGATACCGGCTCGAACACGTAACCAGTCGACGGCTTCGTGGTGTTGGTCTCAGCGGTGAGGGTGCCGGAGGTGGTGGCGTCGTACTCAACAACCTGGGTGACGCCCTGGACCGGGGTGTAGTCGGTGTAGATGTGCGGGCATCCGCCGTCGTGCTGTTCGAGTGTGTGAGTGCCGTAGATGACAGGCCCGCAGTTCTGCTCGAGGCGTTCGGAGACCGAGGTGATGAGCGCGGCCAGTCGGGCGTTCTTGGCGTCGTCGTTCTGGCCGACCCCAACAGCTGCCTTGGCGTCAGCGAGGGAGATGAGGTCAGCCATGTGGTCTCTCCCATATCCAAAGGGTCGCTTCTCTGACCGTTTCCCCGACGGTGTCGGTGACCGCGTTGATCACTGGGGGGTGGTGGGCGTCGTCGCCGCAGACGATGCCGCCGGGGGGGAGCCGTGCAGCGACGAGCTCGAGGTTGGCTTTCACCTCGGCGTAGGTGTGGGTGGCGTCGATGTGGCAGAAGCGGACGGGGCCGGGGTGAAGTTCGAAGAAGCGACGCCAGTCCATGCGCTTGTCGACGACGTTGCCGGAGGTGAGGGCTTCCATGTTGCGGAGAAAGGTCTGGTAGACATCTCGTTCGGCGGCGAGCTCGGCGGAGATCTCGCCGGGTGATCCGGCCCAGGTGTCAACGGCGTAGACGAGGTCAGGGAACGCGGCGTTGGCGAGGTAGCTGGTGGAGCGTCCTTCCCAGCAGCCGACTTCGACGATCATGCCAGCGAGGTTGCGGGTCTTCTTGACGAGGCGGGAGACGGCGAGGCAGGAGGGCTGTCCGAACCAGTCCTCGGTGAACGTCACGCTGGGACCTGGGGGATCTCGGCTCGTGTCAACGGCGGGCGCTTGATGATCATGGGGGGCACGATCTGGGGGCGTTCCCGGTTGGTGCGCGGCCGGAACCAGGCATCAGGGCATCGTCGTTCTGCGATCCAGGCGGGCCAGGTGTCATCGACCTCGACCGCCTCGAGCGGCTTCCCGTCAACGTGGAGACCCGTCTCGTAGCAGTCGTCAAGGCGGCCCTCCCACGTCGAGATGAGCTCGGTGTGGCAGAAGGCCTTGAGTTTCCGTTCACGCTGCTCGGAAGTGTTGGAAACCCACGAGAAGTGCCAGCCCGCTGCAGGAAGCACCTCTGGCGACAAGAGACGGGCGTCGCGAAGCATCGCGACGGACTCGACCTTCGAATAGCGGGTAGCGACGGTGCCCCGCCAGGGATCTGGGTGCTGCCAGTCGACGGCAAAGGGATGCATGCGCTGTTCGAACACCGTGATCCCCTGCGGCTGACAGAACTCCGCGGCGACTGGCGTGGGGATCTCGTCGACATCGGAGAGCATGACGACGTCATCGGGAGCAGGGTCGAGCTGACGGAGCCCGACAGTCGCCCACTCACGTTGCGCGTGCTCACGGACCCACGGGTCCGGGTCGTCCGGCAGCCCTGTCGCTTGGACGTAGACAATCCGGTCAGCGAAGTCGGCGAAGTCGTCTCGGTGCTCGGCGAACACGTACGGCTTCGGTTCGTTCGAGCCCTGGACCGTATCCGCTTCGACCAGGACATGAACGAGGTCGGGGACCTCGGCGAGGGTCTCGAGGCGGCAGCGAAGCATCGTGAGCTCGTCAAGGAACGGGAAGCAGTCAATCCTCACGCTGCCCGCCCTTGCTTCTGTTGGGCAACGAGGGGGGCTCGTTGCTTCCACACCGCGGCGTCGTGTTCTCGTTCGGCCCAGCCCTTGCGGTAGGTGTCATCGACTTCGCTCTTGTTCAGGTCGGGATGAAGGTGTTCGACGAACGAGTCGAGACAAGGGGTGAACACGCGGCGGGCTTTGGCTAGCTCGACGATCTCGACGTCGGTGAAGAAATGCCGGTAGCCCTCGTGCGCGACGAGCTTGCCGAGCGAGGCGCCGTAGCGGTCGGCGTAGGAACGGCGAACGAAGAAGTGGTCGGCGTGTTCGCCGACCTCGACTCGGGGGTTGCCGCGGTTGTCGTCGAGGCCTCGGTCGTTGGTGCCGATGACGTCGTAGCGTTCAGAGTGCTTGCGGGCGGCGTCGATCCAGCCGGGGTGGAAGCGGACGTCGTCGCCGCAGGCGAAGATCCACGGTTCGGTGGTCTGTTGGAACCCGGAGTTGATCTTCTGGGCGTAGCTGGAGCCTCGTTTGGAGACGAGGTAGGTGCCGCCCGCAGCTTTGATCGCTTCGATTTCGTCCTGGTCGTCGGCGTCGACGACGAAGTAGAGGTTCGCTTCGTCGTCGTTGGTGGCTGCGTCGAACGATTCGATGAGCGGGGCGACATTCTGTGGCCGGTTGAGCACTGGCACGAGAACGGCGACGCCGTCGATCTGGGGGATGGTGTGGCGCGCCTCGAGGGGGATCGGGTCGCCGCCGGCGAGCTCCTTGAGGATCGGGAGCCAGCACTCCTCGAACACCGTGTCAGCGTTGTACTCGTGCGCTTTCGCGATGCAGCCCTCGGTCATCGCGTCGCGGTCAGCGTCGTAGGACTCGTCGAGCGCTTCGACGATGGAGCGGATGTTCGGGTCGATCATCCACGCGGCCTGGGGTTCCTCCCACCAGGGCTGCCCGTCGACTTTCCAGCATCCCTCGGAGATGAGTTCGGGTTGGGCGGAGAAGTCCGTAACGATCACGGGCGTGCCGCACGCTTGGGCTTCGATGAGCGGGACGCAGAACCCCTCCCCCATCGACGGTGCCAGCAGCACGTCCGACGTGGAGTAGATCGCCGCGAGGGCGGGGGCTGGGAGGTTCATGCGGTAGGCGTACTGGTCGGCCCACCTGATCTGATGTTGGGGGACGCCGGCGCACATGGCGAGGCGGGGAAGGTTGACGCCGCCGGCGCCGCCGAGCTGCTCGGTGTGCATGTAGAGCACGGCTTCGGGGTGACGCTTCGCGAAGTCCGCGAAAGCGAGGAAGGCTTGCGGGAAGCCTTTCCGGTGGATGGCCCACCCCTTGTTCATTCCGTTCATGGTGATCATGAACGCGTCTCGGGGAATGTCGAGGATGTCGCGGATGTGGGCGCCCTCGAGGATCTCGTTCGGTTGGAACACGTCGGTGTCGACGGTGAGAGGGGCGTACAGCGGGTCGAGGCCGCACTGGCGGAGCATCTGCTCCCCGAATCGCGACATGGCGATCGGGACCGCGCCGGTGTTCTGGAAGAACTGGATCACCTGGGGTGGGACGGGGAAGTGGTCGACGGGGCACCAGGCGGCGACGTTGAACTCGGCGAGTTCGGGGTTCTGGAGTCCGAAAACGTCCATGATGGGGATGATCCAGCCGCCGCGCTTGTCTCCCCCGAAGTGGTGGAGGGCGTGGTGGGTGACGATGTCGTTGCCGTGCGGTTCGAAGCCACCGGGGTATACCTGGATGTCGTGCCAGCGGGCGGAGCCGGACTGTTGGCCGTAGTAGGCGGAGATGGCGACATCGTGCCCGGCTCGTTTGAGACGGTCCGCTAGCAGGGCGGTTTGGATGCCGTATCCGGTAGGGACCTGGGGGCCGTTGGAGTGGAGGAGCAGTTTCATGCTCGGTCCGCCCCGATCTCGCGTTCCTCGATCTTGGGTGCGGTCCGGATGACCCACTGGTTGCGGTCAGGGTCCTTGTAGTACTCGACGACCATTTCGCCGCTGCGCTCGAGGCGCTTGAGCTCGGGTTCGAGCCGGTCGATTGGGGCGTGGTGGATCACAGGGGTCACTCCAGGGGGTGGATGGACTCTGCCAGGGGGTGAGCGCCCCCACCCCGCCCAAAAGCGAGGTGGGGGCGTCGGCCGCTCCCCTGTGTGCGACCGATCTCTCAGCTAGCTGGGGTCAGGGGGAGACCAGCTGCTGCGACACCTTGATGGCGGCGGTGTCGATGAGGTCCGCGTCCGTGCGGAAAATGCCTCGGATCGCCGTCTCGTCGGAGTCGAAGTACCGCTCGGTGGACCGCTCGACCCGGACACCGCCGGCGTCCCGCACGTAGTAAGCGCGGAAGTCGCCGAACGCGATGGCCTTGGCCGCGGAGCCCTGCGCGGCGAAGTTCGTGTCCGTGTAGGCACGCTTGCCGAGGAGGACGTCGGGCTGGCCGACCTGTGCGGAGGGCTGCCAGATGAACGGGCCTTCGGTGCCTCCGGCGTCCGCGCGGATCTTGCGCAGATCCGCGGCGGTGGCGTCGTCCATCAGCCACACGCCGTTCGTCCGGTAGGACGCGACGACGGAGTGCTGAAGGTCGATGAGCGTCTCGAACGAGGCCTCGATGAGCGACCCGCCCGTGTACGCTCCGACCGACGACGCGGTGACGACACCGTTGGGCTGCGTGGAGCCGTTGCCGGTGACGTACCAGGTGTCGGTGAGACGGCCGAGAGCTCGTCCGATGTTCTCGGCGACGAACGACTCGATCGGGAACGCTGCGTCCTGGATCGTGTCGTTGCCGAGGCGGGTGAGCTCGCCGGCGCGGTAGGCGCTCAGGGACATCTTGGCGTAGGTGGCGTCGGTGCCTCCCACGGTGGTGCCCTGCGCGATGACCTGGGTGCCGATGCTGTGCGACGCGACCCGCGGGAACTCGATGGGGTTCCCTCCGGACGTCGGGATGATCCGCGCGACCTGGCGGACGGCGGACTCGGCCTCCATGAACTGGTAGAGCTCGCGCACGAAGTCCGTGGGGATCAGCGAGCCGGCGGAGCCGGTGTCGCTGTAGGTGACGCGGAGCTCCTCGGGGCTGGCTCCGGCTCGGACCTGGCGGGTGAACTCGTAGGCCGGGGCGAGGTCGACGTTGAGGCCGCCGCGGTCGAAGCCGAAGGCCTTGTCGCCCTCTCCGGTCCGGAAGTAGTGCCGGAGGGCGTCACCGAACGAGGCCTGGGGGGCAGGCTGCTCGGTGGGCTTGATGAGGCCCTCGAGCGTCTCTCGGTAGGTGTCGTCTTCGCGGCGCTTCCGCTCGTCCTCGACGATCTCGTTGATGGCGGTGCCGAGGCGGTCGATGTCCTCGTTGGCGCGGTCGTAGGCTTCCCGCTCCTCGGAGGTGAGCTCGCGCTTCTCCTCCGCGGCGCGGTCGAGGAGGCCCTTGGCGGCCTCCCAGGCCTTGTGCCGCTTCTCGAAGAGCACGTTGGCGTAGTCGGACATGAGTGTTTCTCCTGTAGGGACGCGCGACGCCGGTGGGGCGCCGCAGGTGGATGGGGGGTGCGCGAGGTGCTTGGCCCGGGTGCCCCAAGGGGGGCGGCGCGGGTTGGGCGGCGTCGCTACAGGGGGAAGGGGTTCAGGGGCGCCGGGCCGAGTCCGGCCCGGAGTTCGCGGAGGGACTGCTCCCACGACGGGGCGGGAGGTTCCTCGTTGGTCTTGGGTGCCAGCGCCTGGAGGTGGGGGAAGCGTTCGATGGCGCGGGCGAGAACTGGGGAGTCGGCGTCGAGCTCGTCGAGGCCGAGTTGGCGTTCGACGTAGTGGTCGGTGAGCGATCGGAGCGCGGGCTGGGTGCCGTTGGGGTAGGCGGGGAAGGTGACGGGCCCGAACTCGTAGAGGCGGACTTCCTTGATCGTGCGTTCGGGGAGGCCCTTAGGGTTGTGGTCCTCGAGGTCGGGTTCGTCGTTCCACTCATCGCGGATGACCCGGAACCGGAACGATGCCCCCAGGAGGCCAGCGTCGACGGCGGGCATGATGAAGTCCCGGTTGTAGTCGGTGTCGATGAGGGGGACTTCGTAGGCGGCGCCGTCGTCGTCCTCGGCAAGCGTGCGGATGGGACCGAGGGGCTTGTTGCCAAGCGTGGGGTCGTAGCCATGGTCGTAGAGGACCTTGACCTGATCGCGGTTCTCTCGGATGGTCTTGGCGAACGCGCCGGGGGCGATCCGTTCGAGGAACTCGCCCTCGAGGTAGGAGTGGATCTCGGTCCACTGGTCGAACACCGCGAAGTGGCCGTGAAGAGTGCGGCCGTCGTCCTCGTCGCGTGTGGCAACGCCGCCGGTGGCCCGGAAGAGGCCGTCCATCATGTGGTCACTCATCGTCGTCCTCCCCTGTTGCGGGGGCAGGGGGAACCGGGGGCGTTCCGCCGTTGTCGTTCGGGTTGTTGTCCTCGCCGAGGATCCCGGTGTTGAGCGGCTGCAGGTAGACATCGCCTTCGGGACCGTCGATGGGTTCCATGTCCTCGAGGGCACGAATCTCGTTCGCGGACAGCCAGCCGCCGTTCCGGCCAACGGAGTACGCGTTGTAGCGAGTGTTGAGGTCGGCTCGTTCGAGGCCGGCGACGTTGTACTTCACGTACTGGCCTCGCGGGATCAGCGCGGAGTCGGCCTGCTCGAGGCGGGTCAGCCAAGGCAGGAGCGTGAAGCGCACGAAGCCGAGAGCCTGCTGTTCGATGCCGGTCCCCCACGACGTGGACTTCTCAACGTCGCCGATCATGTGCGGCGGGACCCGGTACCAGCGCGCGATCTCGGAGACCTGGAACTTGCGGGTCTCGAGGAACTGGGCCTTCTCGGGATCGACCATCACCTGCTTCGCAGTCGTCCCGCCGAGAAGCAGGAGAGGCTTGCCGGCGTTGTCGGTGCCGGCGTAACGGCGATGGAACTCGTCGCGGATGCGGTCGACAACCTCGGTCTGCACGTCCGCGGGCATCTGGGGGGCCTCGAGGATCATCGAAGGGTTGGCGCCGTTCTCGTAGAACGAGTCGCCGTACTCCTCAGCGTTCCGGGCCAGCGACAGGGACCGTGCCGCGACCTCGACGACGGGAAGGCCCTTGATCTGCCCGGGAGCTGTGTACCCGCGGACGTGCTGGATGGCCGCTGGGGGGACCTCGCGGCCCTCGACGAAGTACCGGATGGCCTTCTGGTCGCGTCGGACGGCGACCTGGGCGGGGTCGAGGTTCCAGCGTTCACGCACCGGGGCGGTCGGGTCGTGGTGGAGGCCTTCGGCGCGCACGAGCAGGGAGTAGGCGTTGCCCCAACCGAGCAGCGAAAGGACCCGTTGGGTCTCGTAGTCGACCGCCAACGTGTCCGGATTCGGGACCGAAAGCCACCCAGGAGGACGGGTTTCGATTCGGATCTCTCCGGATTTGCGATAGGTGTCGACCGGGAACGAGGAGATCGCGTCCGCTATCAGGGTCTGGCACGCCCACACAGCCGAGAGCGCGAGCGCGGTGTGCTCGTCGACACCGTTCGAGAAGAACGTGGTGTTGCCCCAGGGCCCCCAGTCGGTCAAACCCTGCCGCTCATCGTTGATGCGCGGTTCGCGTCCCAGAAGACGTCCGAGGAGAGTCATCGGTTCCGGACGTCAGGGTCGGCGACCACGCCGGCCGCCAGAACCACGAACCCGGCCCACAGCAACGCGAGCGCGGGCCAGACCAGGTAGAGCGCGGCCCCGATCAGAACCAGGCCGACAAGCTGAAATCCAGTAGCGAGCAGTCCGCGCATGTGCACCTCACAGCGCGACCGCTCCCGGTGCGCCCAACTCAGGGTCAGATTCGACAGGCCGGCGGTGGCCCCACATCGCGAGCGTCGATGCCACGATCGGAGCGATGTCAGAGTCGCCGCGCCGATTCCACAACCACGCGTCGCCGACCTGCCGCTGGCTAGCACCGGCGACCGCGGCCTCAAGGCGGGGATCGTCAAGATGAGCGATCGTGCCGTCGACAACCGAGTCGTAGAACGCCCCGCAAGCAGCTTTGTGCTCAGTGGACGACACGACCGTCACGTCAACCCCTCGAGCCTCGAGCGGCCCGACGAACGCACCAGCGCCAGACATCGCGTCGATGACCACGCCCCGGTTCTGATGGCGGGCAGCGAGCTCAGCGGTCCGATCGACCACCCAACCAGTGCCACGATGATGGTCGACAAGTTCAACACCGTCGACACCGGCCGTCGTGGCAGCAGCAGCGGCGATCGCGCACGACGACCGGTCCGGAGGCATGTCCACCGCGAACGTCACCGGATCCACGAGCTCGAAAACACCGGTCCGGTCCGCCCACAAGCTGGGGGGGATCGCCTGATCGTCCTCGATCAGGTCCCGCCACACACCGAGCCGTTCCCGCTCGAACTCGTCCACGGTCATCGCGGCGCGTTCGACCTCGATGAACTCCCTCGACAACCGGATCCCCAACGCCGGGTTCGCCGCCGCCAACGCCTCATCCGACGCCAAATCACCATCGGGGTCAGCGGAATACTCGACGTACAACAGCCGCTCGGCGCCGCTCCGGCCGCGAGCGACCAGGCGCCGCAAGATGTCCGACTCGGCTCGAGGCAGCGGCGCCGACGACGCGTAGAACAACTGCGGGTTCGGGCGCGCCGACATCGTCGGCAACAGATCACCGAGATCGCCGAGATAGTACGCCTCGTCCAACACGACGCAGTCCCCCGAGAAACCCCTCCCAGAGCCTTTCGAGCGGGCCTTGAAGTTCAGCCGGGCGCCGGACAGGAGCTCGATCGACTCGTCGCCGTTCGCCTGCCGGATCCGTTTCACCTGCCTCGACAAATCCGGAGTCGACTCGATCAGCCCACGAACCCGCCGGAAATGCTCCAGGCACGTGTCGAACCGGTGCGCCGTATGCGTGATCACCTGCTCCCCGAACAAGAACAGGCCGGCCAGCTCCCGAGCCTCCAAGATCGCGCCCTTGCCGTTCTGGCGGGGCACCACCAACCCGACCTCGATCGCGTCCCACCGGCCGTTCGGCTGCTCCGTGAGCGCCGCCGACAGCACCGCCCGCTGCCAACCATCCAGAACCAGCCCCGCGGACGCCGCCAGCTCGGCAGCCTCGAGACCCGCCGGGGACTCACCCAGCGGCGGCCCCGTCACGTGCCTTGGAGCGGCGCTGCTCACGACGCTTGCGGAGCTCATCGGACTTCGACGCCTCCGGAGGAGTGATCTGCTCGAGCTCGGCCAGGACCTCGCGGAGCTCGCGGGACAGGGGCGCAGCCGCGGGGCCGTCCTCGCCGGCGGAGGCCTCGATCTGTTCGCAGAGCCGGTCCCGGAGAGCCTCGAGGCCCTCTCGGCGGCCCTTCGCGGCTGCCACTTTGAGTGACGAGCGGCGGGCCACCTCAGTCCCCTACCGGTTGGTAGAGAGAGAAAAGTCGGCCGAACTGAACCGCATACGCGTTGTAAACATTGTCCACGCTCATATCATCACGCTCCTACGCCACGCGGCGCGTTTCCTGGTCCTGTCACGCTGCAACAAACGAGTCAGCAACCGCTGACCCAACGAACCACCTGCTTCCGCTCACCATCACTCATCCGCCGAAACTCCATCGCCAGCTTCGGATGAAAGTTCAACTTGAATATCCGCATCACCACCCGAACCCCCTTCGCTCGTCGCCCTCACATCCCGCATCCGACTCAACGCCCGCGTCTCGCCCGAATACACGAACGGCAACGTGTGACCCTTCTCCTTCAACTTCCGCGCCGTATAACTGCCCTTGAACCTCACCCGCTCTGCGTTGTTCGTACCGATGCGGATAGGCGCATTGCTGCGGTTGAAGATGTCCATGAAGTTGGCACCCACCACCGCGTCGCTGGCCGTATTGACCAGGAAGCCACCGAAGGACTTGGTCCCCGTCAAGCTGGTGGTGATGGTGGCGCTGGTGCAACTGGAGATGCCTCAGATGTTGCTGGTACAGCTACTCTACTTTCAC
>FUIF01011222.1_pt1 | contig 30121 bp, 49 predicted proteins | sample 1003461 | NCBI WGS metagenome assembly FUIF01 (sample SAMEA80401918, study PRJEB19352) | marine metagenome
AGCGTCGAGGTGAAGCGGGCGGGGGAGATCACGGACGATGAGGCCCCTCAGCACCGGCGTGAGCGAGAGTAAACACTGGAATCCGGACGAACTGAATGACCGCCCATTCTCTGAAAAGTGGTGGGACGACTTCACTTTCTGGACAGAATATCCACAACTAGCTTGGCGTAAGGGATGGATCCACGCCCCCACCGACTTCGCGTGGTTCGCACGGATGGAGCTGCACACGAACGAGGAGACGACCAATGCATGACACCAACACCATTCTGATCGAGGACGGCGAAGCGTGGGTCCGTTACACCCGCACGCCCGAGGGGGCTGTGGTTGTGGATTCATACCTGGAGCCGAGGATGGACGGCGAGCAGACGCAGGCGTTGGTCGCGTGGCTTTCCTGGCACGCCTTGGACATGCCGCGTGACCTGGGGCCCGCCCATGCTTGACTACTGCCGATGGATTCGATACGAAGGCCAGCGCGTGTTCATCCCAGGCTGCTATGGCATGATTGGCCAAGATCCGAAAGACATGAAGCGATACTGCACCTGCGTGAAGCCGGACCCACGGCTAACAACGGCCCAGGTCAACGCGGCGAATCGGATCATCGAGGAAATCAGCAGGGCTGTCCCGTGTGGCGATCGCGGCACGCAGTTCATCAGCTACATCGCTGCCCAACTGGTCGAGATCCCTATCCCAGAGGAGGAGCCCGCCCATGCTTGACACCGAACCGACGATCCAGTATGCTGCGGGTGCTTACCCGGATCGCGTCTCCCAACGCAATCCAAGACATGCCACCGCCCACGATGCCGACTCGCCTTGCGCGATCCGGGTAAGCCTTCGTCGGGCGGTGGCTTTGCGCGGAGGTGGCGAATGACCACTGCGACCAAAGAGCGACCGATCCTGTTCAACGAGAGCATGGTGCAAGCCCTGCTGCGCGGCGAGAAGACGCAGACGCGGCGGGTGGTGAAGCCGCATCCGACCGGACACTGCCAGACCTACTTCTGCACCGGACTGTATTATTTCGCACACTGGGACGCATCACACCCAGACGACGGTATTCGCATCCCCTCCCCCTTCGGCCAGCCCGGCGACCGGCTGTACGTTCGGGAGACGTGGGGCCTGTACGACACGGAGCCAAGCGACGGCCCCGATGGCGCGACGGTGTTCTACAAGGCCACCGACGGCAACCGCCACGACCTGCGGTATCAGCGATGGCGCCCATCGATCCACATGCCCCGATGGGCCTCCCGCATCACGCTGGAGATCACCGAGGTTCGGGTCGAGCGGGTGCAGGCGATCAGCGAGGATGATGCACGGGCGGAGGGGGTCATTGGTGTCCCCACGCTTTCGAGCAATCACCCGCTGGGCCTAGTTGGTCGGTTCCGAGAGCTCTGGGACTCCATCAACGCCGCCCGCGGCTTCGGCTGGGATGCGAACCCGTGGGTCTGGGCTGTGACGTTCAAGGTAATCAAGCCGTCCATCGGCGGCGTGCGCGTGATGCGCGGAGGTGAACTGTGAAGCGTTACAAGATCGTAGATCCCGGCACCTTGGATCCCGGCCTGTATCTGGCGGCGCGCACATGCATCGAAACACACGACCCCATGGAACGGGAAGCAAGGTACGGATTCAAGATCGTGGATCCCGAGCCGCTCGAAGACGCGGAGGATGCCGCCCGTCGGGCCGAGGAGATCATGAAAGAGGACTCTCGGTTCGAGGGCACGGCGGTCTACACGACGATCCGCATTGAGGATCGGGTATCGGTGACTGCAGTCAGACCTCCGACTCAGATCACGGTGAGCATCGAACGTCAGGAGGCCCCCCATGCCTAACCCCACCCCAAGCGTGCCGACGGCGGCGGAGGTTGCGGAGCTGGTGGAGCGGTTGAAGCACGCCTGCACCGTTGCGTCCGCGTCTGCCGACAACGACGGCTACTGCGTGATCTTCACGATCGGTGACGCCCGAGAAACCGCCGCCGCCCTGCAAGCCCTCGCAGCGGAGAACGCGAGGCTGCGGGAGGCAGAGGCCCGTGCGAAGGCCGAGCGAGACGAGGCCAACGGCCTGATCGAGTCCTCCATCGGCTGGATCGCCGAGTTCTCCAAGGCATTCCCGATGCCTCGCAAGGGCGACCATTGGGCGCACCTGGGGACCGTGGTGGCCACCCTGCGGAAGCACAACGACCGCGTGGACCGCGAGATATACAACCGCCCCGCCGGGGCAGGAGGAACAGGTGAGTGAGACAACCACAACCGAAGCGAGCGAATGGTACTGCCGCAACTGCGGCTACCTTGACGGCTCTCGCGTGACCTACGAGGAAACCTGCGACACATGCTGCACGCCAGTGGAATGTCACACGACGTCCGAGGTCAACCGCGTAACGCAACTGGAGGCAACGCTGACATCCATCGGGGACCGCCTCCGCTCCGTCAACGCCACCCTCACCGAGCTCTTTAGCGACCCGCCGCCGCAGGACGACGACTGGGGGCCGGAGCATGGGGCCATCGCGGAGATTCGGCAGGCGATTGAGGAGACACAGCATGACAACGACTGACCAAACGCTCCTCGCCCGCGTCGCCGAAGCACACCGCCGGGCGCTCGCGGCGGGGATGGATGGGATCTTGCCGGGGGGGTACGTGATCGATTCAAAGTATCTTATGCTGCCTGGTGTTTGGCTGCGGTATGAGTCGGAGGACATGGGGGCCGACGAAGATGTCGCCGAAGCCGCCGTGACTGAGTGGTGCAGGCAATGGGCGGTCGAGAATCTAGCGGGCGGCTCTTGGATTGGGACGGCACCCGGCTGCATTCTGGAGCGACTGTTAGAAGACATTGAAGATGCCATTTCCGTTCGTGAAGAAGCCCACGCCGCCAAGACAGGAGCCGAGGGATGAGCGACATTTACGAAGAACACGACAGGCTGGAAGCCGTTGCATCGGCTATCGGCGAGGCGCGTGGCTACACAAGCGACAAGGACTTGGTATCAGCGCTGGAAGACGCAGAGGAAGAATGCACTCGACGCATTCAGGAGATCGAGGAAGGAGCCGAGGGATGATCCCGTTCCCCCCGAGACGCAAACCCCGACAACCCACCATGAGATCCCCCGGCCCGCACGAACGGTGGCCATGGTCTGAAGGAGACTTGAAGATGAGCGATGCACACAAACTCAGCATCCAGACGGGGGCCGTGCGAAGCCTCGACGGACAGTGGTGGACACCCTTCCGCGTACTGAGCCGTCCCGGAGAACCCCCGAGCGTTGACGGGTGGGACAAGTGCGGCAACCCGTTCACCGAACGCGACACCCTCGCCGAACAACTCCGCGTGGCGGTGGAGGGGCTGGAGGCTGCCCGCACGCTGGTAAGCCACCACGGATGGGGCGTTAGCGTGCGAAAGACTGTTGAGGAGACGCTTGCGAGGATCAAAGCCGTCGGCGAGCGGGAAGGAGGTGAGGGATGAATCGCAAGACCGCCAAAGAACTGATGGCCGACGCGCACATCGGTCCCGAGCCGACCGGGGTGCGGATCACCGAGAACATCACCTGCCAGCGGCTTGCAAGCAGCGAAAGAGACGGTTGGTCCCTGATGATCGGCGACCGCCGCACCGGGGCAAACGTTGAAATCCGCGTGACCCCGAGTGGGCAGAAAGTGACGGTGATCGAAGATGACAACTAACCTCCTCCCCCGCTACCACGCCGTCTACCAGGACCTGCGGAAGAAGTTCCCGGAGGGGCCGGAGATGGGCGGCCAGTATGAGTTCGGACACCACCGGGCATACGGCCGCGTCCTGCACGACGGTGATCCAGAAGACCCGGAATGCTACGTTGACGACCACGCCGCCCTCTGCATCCTCGCGTGCTGGGGGATGGCGTTCGGGGCGTGGTGGGTGAATGACGAAAACGGGTTGGATCTGAGCTTCACCACCCTCATCGGCATTGGTGTGCAGATGTTGGTTGCTGATATGAGCGGGAAGGTTCTTGCGGACGGGGTCTACCCCACCTTCCCCACAGCCGTCCTCGCGGCGCTTGAGGTGGTGGCGGGGGAGCCGCCATGCTGATCGAAACCATCGCCGCACTCGCCCTCGTCGCCGTTATGCTCGTCGTCGTCCGGTGCATCGGACACTCGGGCTTCCCAGAGGTCGAGCGACGCACCGAGCGGGGGCTGTGCAAGGCGTGCGGGTATCCCGTCAAAGGGCTGGAGCGGTGCCCGGAGTGCGGGGCTACATCAACTCCGCCCCGCCCGGATCACCACAACCAGAACACCCCGAACGCCTGATCTGCTCCGCCAGAGCCGCTTGCGCCGCCGGGTCCATGATCTGAGCCCTCCGCTTCGCGCAAGGCCCGCACGGGGCCTTCCTCGGCTTCGAGCGGGGCGGGGTCACAATGTTCGGCCCGCCGATCGGGTCGATCGGGCCGGACGGGTCGTCCTGACAGTTCACATAGTCACGCTTCGAGCAAGCGTCCCCCTCGAGCACCACACCACGCTCGAGCGTCCCGTCGCCCGGCTCGTCCGTCGGCCGGTAGTGCGTCACGGTCAGGCACCCGTCCCGAGGGAACCCCAGCTTCGACCAGATGACGATGCCCTGCCCGATGCCAAGCACCGGGTCGTATTCCACCACATCCGGGCCGAGCGCCGAGGGTCGGCACTTGTACGCCTTGTGAAGCCCGGCGGGCGGCTCCTCACACTCGTCATCTGTCCACACGACGGACACGGCGGGGTCCGTGGTACTCTCCGGGCTCAGGCGGTACAGGGTGTCGCCCACATAGGCGTTGGCGCTCCCTGAGGCGTTCGTGGTGAGGTCGGCCGCCACGCGGTCGCCATCGTCCTCACACGCCACCAGGACGGCGCTGGGTGGCTCTACGGGCTCACAGTTGGACGGGACAGACACCACGCACACGCCGCCGGATCCCCACCCGTACGTCAGGGGTGGGCTCACGATGTCCTGCAACTGGTTGGGGACGGGCGTATCGAACGGCACCGGGTCGTCGCCGTCGTCCACCGCCCACGCGAACAAGAGGTCAGGCAGCGGTGTGATGGTGTCCTGAGACACCACATCGTCCACGCGGAGCTGCACGCCGAGCAACCCGACCGTCTCCCCGTCGGGGAAGCACCCCATGAACACCTCGAGAACCAGCCCAACGTGGTCAACCGCGACGGTCGGAGTGAACGCCCCGCACCCGAACTGCCCATCCGAGAACTGTGTGGAGCGGTACGTCATCAGGACCCCGGCGTCCTGATACCCGGCCCACGGGATTGTGGTGTTCAGGCCGCCGTGCGTCTGGGTCTTGATGGTGGTGTTCACGCCAGCGAGCATCGCCAGGGGCCCGGTGTGCGTACACCCGTCGGCGTTGGGCCTCCAATCGACAACACCCGCCGGGACGCCGCCGGGCGATATGCCGTTGAACCGCGCGATGACACAATCCGGCGGGGCCTGGCAGTTGACGACCGTCCCCCCGCAGCACTGCTCGAGCTGCCGATCGCGGATGCAGAGCTTCCGGTTGGACACCCGAAGGAACGTCACCCGAGGGGCACCTCGGTCTGGTACTTGGACGCGCCGATCATCGTGATGTTCGATTCATCCACGCTGGCGCTGGAGTAGATCCGCACGCCGCCGACGTTGAACGCCGTGCTGCCGGGGGTGAACGAACGCCGGGCGTGCCGGAAGTCGATCTCGCCGGCGTAGGCGTTGACGGTCGGGATCGCCCCGTCCATCCAGTCGATCACCCCGCCGTACATGGTCAGGGAGTGGCCCGTGTGGGCCGTGCTGGGGTCGGGGTCGTACGTCAGGCGGGCGTCCTTGCCGACGTAGATGTTGGTCGCTCCACGCTTCAGCGTCCACGTTCCGCCCATGACGTACAGGTTGGTGATGTCGGTCGCACTGTAATCGATCGTCCCAGACCCGCCCCAGGCGTACAGGGTGACGACCGTCGTAGAACCGTTCACACTGAGCTGCCCGCCCGAGACGGTCACAGTCGTGAACGTGCCCCCGGTCAGCCACGAACGGGCCGAGCCGCCCTGGTCGAAGTTGTTGACGGTCGAGTTGTTCCCGCCCGCCGTGTAGTACCCGATGACGCCGCCCCAGATCGACATGAACGCATCGGACGAGCTGTCCGCGTCCACGATGAACGACGACCCGTTGCCGCCGATCTGCCCCTGGGTGACCGTGGGCTTGACCCAGAACGATTCGATGCTCGCGCCGGAGTTGTCCAGCCCGGCCGAGATCACGCCAAAGTTGTGATCGACGATCAGAACGTCATCGTCCGCGATCGCCCCGCCGCCCCAGCCCGCGGCCGCGAACGTCGTCGCCCCCTCGGTCAAGTATCGAGTAGCCATGATGCCTCCTATGCCCTCGCCGAACGGGGCCGTGTGAACAGGTAAAGGGTGCCCGAGAACCCGGACTGCGCCGTCGTCACCACCGGGACGATGAACGGCTTGTCTTCGATGTCGATGGTGTTCAGCGTGCCGTCCAGCGTCAGCTCCGTCGCCGATGACTCGCTGAATGGCATGTCGCCGCTCGCCATCGCGTACTTCAACTCCACCACCGCCGTGATCGAGCCCGACCCGGTGTCGCGGACGAACCGGTAGTGCAGGTCGTCATCGCGGGAAACGTCGATCGGGCTGTGCGATTCCAGCCTCCCAAGGTCGATCTGTATGGGTATCGTTTCGTAGCTCATTCGCACTCCCCCATGTTGGGCAGTTCGCTGGTGATGATGATGAGTTCGCCCGTTCCCTTGGCGTTGATCTGGACGTCCGTGCCGATCGGGAAGGGCACAAGGTCGAGCGTGTCGTCCACCGATGACCACCGCGTTGCCTCCTGCACGCCGACGTCGGCGAACTCGAGCTGAAGCTGCTCGATGAAGACGCTGTAGGTGTGGTCGCGCCCGGGTTCGTCGGACGACCTGGCGGTGATGACACCCGCGTACACGCCTGGTTGTGGGCTGTGCTGGTTCATCCGCCCATCCCCGGCAGCGTCTGCCACCCGTCATCGTCTTTCGGGAACGCATCACGGAAGATGATCGCGGGCGCGTTCTCCGGGCTGCTCCCCGTCGGCCCGGTCCAGACGTTCGTCCACGGCGGGATGACGTAGGTGTCGTCGTAGACCGGGTAGAAGATCCTGCCATCACCACGGAGCAACGGCTGGTCGCCCGCCGAAGCGGTCCATGAGTTGTCATGCTCGATGCCCGGATCGGATATCCATGCGTACTCAATGCGGAACCGGGCGGGATCGGTGCCGTTCGCGGCCCGCTCCTGGTTGATTTGGCGGGGCTCGAACAGGTAGTAGTTGTCCCCGAACTTGTGCAAGTGCTGGGCCTGCCGCTCGATCGTTGTCCGGGTGGCAATCCATTGCTCGGGTGTCGCGGCCCCGGTGAACGTGCCGGACAGCCGGAGCGTGTGGACCACAAGCCGCTTGTCGGGCATGGGCTTGCGCGGTGCCGCCTCCCAGTAGACCTTTTCGATCACCCCGCCTGCGCCGTCGCTCATCTTGGTGGACTTGACGACGAACGCCTCGATGTCCACGCGCTCCACGCTGTAGGTGGTCGAGAGTGACATGAAGTCCGGCGCGAGGGGATCGACCGGGCGGCTGGGGTAGTTCAGCTCGGGGACGACGTAGTTGGATGTGACGTAGACGACCTGCCCCGCCTGGTCGAACGACGGGGCGTTGCTCACGATCTCCGGGGCGTCCGGGTGCGGGCTGCCCCAGACGATGCCATGCTGGGCCGCCGCGAACCGTGCCGCCGGAAGGATGACCCCCTGCCCGGTGTCGTCGTAGACGATCCACCGCCGCGTTCCCGTGGCGTTGTGGGTGTCAAGCGACCGGGCGTTGAGCAGCTCGCGCACGACGATAGCCATTAGCGTCCCCCTCCGCCGTAGCGTTGTGCGTCTGCGAGGTCACGGAGTGCGCCGGCGATCCCCTGGAATCCGCCGAATCCTGCGGTGGTGCCGGTGTCGGAGAAGAGTGATTGCAGTGCGCGATCCATTTCGCGTTTCATGGCGTCTGCGTTTGCCTTTGCGACGCGCTCGCCTTTTTCCTTTTCGCGGCGTTCTTCCTCGGCGATGCGCTCGGCGTGGGCAAGGAGATCCGCGTCACGCTTGGCGTTGATGTACTTGATGTACTCCCGAAGTTGCTCTTGGAGTTCGTCGCTTATGCCCGGCGTGTCACCGAGCATTCGTATGACCTGCTCAACCTGCCGTCTCGCCCTTGCAATGATCTGTTGGTCATCATTCAGCAGGTCAATGCGCGCGCTTTCTGTCAACTCTTTCAGGGCATCGGACGCTGCTTTGATGCGATTGGCATCGAATGACTTATCGAGTGCAGACCGGAGCCGGGCAATCTGCTCTGAGGTTGCACCAAACGATTCCTGGATTGCTCCCGCCTCTTCGCCGAGGGTTTTCAGGCGGCTGGCGATGATTCCCGAGTTTCGACCCAGCCACCCCATCTCGTCACGGAGTTTGGTCCAATAGAGGATTTGGCCGTTGACGCGCTCGAGTTCTTTCTCAAGCTCTTTCGATCTGGCTACGGCGGCGTCAAGGTCATTGGCGAACCCGATGGATCCACTGAAAGCCCTGGCTTTCTCTGCCCCGTCACCGAACATCTTGTTCAGGGCCTCTTGCGCACGGGCCAGCAGGTTCACTGCACCAACAAGCGCAACAACTGCGCCGAGGGTTCCAGTTATCGCACCCGCCATTGATCGGAATGCAGCAGCCCCTCGGCTAGCCCCTTTTGTGATTTTTTCTGTAGCGTTTTCTCCGGTTTTTCCAAGGCTATCGAGCTTGGCCTTAGAGTCTGAAGCCCCCTTCGAGATCTTTTTTGTAGCGGTTTCCCCAGATTTACCCAGGCTGTCCAGCTTGGCCTTGGAGTCCGAGGCTCCCTTTGAGATCTTTTTTGTAGCGGCCTCTCCAGCTTCACCCAAGGTGGACAGCTTGGTTTTTGAGTCCGATACCCCCCTTGTCGAGGTTGCTAGTCTCGGCCTCAATCTGAACTTTCGCTTTCATCAGGGGATCAGTCACTGTAAGATCCCCCTATGAGCAACAAGAAAGAGGTATCTGCGGGCATCCTGGACGCAAGCTGGCGGCTCTTCACCGTCGTGCTTGCGGTCGCCATCCTCGGGGGCTTGCTGTACTTCGCCGACCCGTGGGGCATTTGGCTCTGATTGATGGACAATGAATCCTTCAAACGCGCCCTCGTCGAAGCCCGCTGGGACAAACAGAACCGCAAGCGCGAATCACTCCGCGCCGTCAAGGGCGTTGCCCTGATCTTGATTGCTGTCGTCGTGGGGCTCATCGCTCTCCGAGCTGTCGGGTTCTGAATCACGCCGGGGTCAACGCACCCGTACCCTGCAACGTCACACGCACATCGATCGGACCGTTCAACGGGACCGACACCTGCACGTTCGACCGGAAGCACCGGCCCGTGAACGTCCGGCCCGTCGCCGCCGTGAACACCACCTCCGCCTCGGTCGGCAGGGTGATGACGCCAGCCGGGAACAACGGGTCGTCGCCCGCCGATGTCAGGTTGCCGTTGCCCACGAACTGATGCGTCACCGTGTTCTTCTGGCCCACCGTGAACGACGGGTTCGCGCCCGAGGTCACGATCGCACCCGCCAGCGTGTTGTCCGTGCCCGACTCGTCCGACAGGCGGAACGTCGCTGTGGTGCTGGGAAGCGGCACGGTCAGCGCCGTCCCGCTGTCCAGCCCGCCCGAGTAGCTGCCCGACCACGACTGGAGCAACGGGATCGCCTCTTTCCAAGATGGGCAGGTCGAGGCCATCGACGTCGCCTCGGTGTCCACCTGGGTGGCGATCGCCAGATCCCACTGGTTCACCAGCAGCGCGTAGCCCGACGCCAGCGAGACGTTCCCGCAGATGCCAGTCTTCTGCTTGAACCGCATCGGCACTTCCGCCGTCCACGAACCCAGCCCGCCGACCTGCTCCATCGTGTGCAGGCCCGAGACAAAGCCCGTGACGTCGTGCGTGTCGTTGGTGATATTCAGCGTCGCCCCGTACGGCAACCCGCCAACGTCCGAGCCCGAGCCGAGGAGGCTGTGAAGCTCGAGACTGGTCTGGTCGTTGCTGTCCGAGTCTTCGCTCGGCACCGAAATCGAGCCTGCGATACCTACCGTGTGTCCCATGCTCTACCCCTTCTGGTATGTGGTCTGGAATCGGAGGAAGAAGCCGATCGCGTCGGAGTCCTCCATCAGCATGTGTCCGCCCGAGACGCCTTGACACTCAACCACCGAGTTGTCGCCCGTGACACTCAGTTGCCGTCGATGGAAGCCGGACGACGCCTTGCTTGCCGGCGGATTGGCGTTGCCCCACAGGGCGTCCCAGACGTTCCCCAACGGGGTCAGGCCGTTGTCCTTGTGGTCGTAGACCTGGAACTGGTACACCACGGTCAGGTCGTCGCCGTCGAACGTGCCGTCAAACTGGAACTCTTCCGGGAAGAAGACCACATAGGGCAACGAGGACGGCTCGACCTTCTTGGTCGGCGGTGCCTGGACGAGGTAGACCCCGTTGTGCAGGCCCGCGAGGTCCGCGACGGTCGTGATCCGGACCGTTGTGTCCAGGTCCAACAGGTTGAACGCGGTCATTTGCCACCCCCGAACGACCGCTTGAACCCGGCATCAAACTGCTTTTGGAGCTGCCCGCTCACGGCCGCATTGTGCAGGCCCGGCACCAGGAACGGCCGCTTGGGCATCGTGATCGGGTGGGCCCGGGTCCGCTTTGTCTGGAGCCCCTTGCCCGCACGCTCTCGGGCCTTGTTGCTGCTGATGAACGCCACCTGTCCATTGCCCAGCACGATGTAGGGCGTGCCGCCGGGGTGGTTGATGACACCGCCAAGCTCATGGGGACGGGCGTACTTGACGTTGGTGCCGATGACCCGGCGGAGCTTGCCGGACCGCTTGTGGTCGATGCTGTTCCGCAGGCGGCCCGTCCGGGCGCTCGGAGGCGTGCCGGGAGGCGACGGGATGTACCGCGCGCGCCTGCCGGTGTCGCCCCCGGTCCCGGGGCGGACGCCGCCTCCGCCCATCGAATCGCGGATCTTGGATTCGGTGTAGATCGCCGCACGGTCCAGCCCCGCCTCCGCAGCAACCTGAGCCCTCGCAAGCCACCGCTCCGAGTTGTCCTCGATCACCACGCCCATCAACGCGCCTCCGTCTCGACCGGGACACGCTGACGACCGCTATCGCCGTACGCCTGACCTGCGCCGATGGCCTTGTACCGAACGCCAGACCCGCCCCCGGATATGAGAACGTCGTTGATCCTCACCTCGACTTCCTCCCCGCCGAAGTGCGACGGCAAGTAGAGATCCCAGAGAGATGACGATGTGTCCTTCCCGTACGCGCGGATCCGGCCCACGCTCATCGGCTGGAGGTTGCCAGGGATCCCGGCCGTCGTCGTCGGCGTGCCAGGAACGGGGAATCCGGTTGCCTCCTGGTCCCATGTCTTCCGCTCCAATGTGAATGAGTCAGAATCGAACGGGCTGAGGCCGAATACCTTGGGCGGCTTGGCGAGCGTCACGGCAGCCTCCGGTACGGCGCGAGCAGCATCGCGTACCGCTCTTTCGCGTCCGCGGCGGTCCGCGCGGCCCGAGTCTCATTCCCCTCGCCGATCTGGATGTCGAAGATGCTCCGGCCCTGCTCGGCGAGGCTCGCGTCGATCAGGTTCCAGCACGCCTCTTGCAGGTCGTTCGGGATCGTCGCGTATCCCACCGTGCCGCTCACAAGGATGTTTCCGTACCCCACGGGCCACACAGGGCCGCAGGACGACGACACCATGCCGCCGAAGTCGTCGTAGTAGACCCGCGTCCCGGAGGTGTACGGCAGCCGAACGATCTCGCCCCGGTTCCGATCGCCGGTGATGCACCGGTAGCTGGTCGAATCCAGCGTCTCGGTGGTCCCGTCGTCGGACCGGATCTTGATGGCCGTGATCTCGGTGATGGGCCAGTCGGGGAGGAGGAGCGTCTGCGACCCGTCGCCCGAGTAGGCCTCGTCCGTCATCGTCCGTTCATCGAACCGCCGACCGGTGTACCGCTCCATCTCGGCCTGAACAGTCGAGATGAGCGACCCCACCACGCCGTCCCAATCGGACGTGTCGATGCCCCGGTAGGTCTTCCAGGCTTGGACGGTGGTGATAGCCATTGGTTAGGCCGGTGCCCCTCGCCCAGCCATGGACTTGTTCTCGATGCCGGTCTGGGGCAGTCGCTTGGCCTTGGTCTTGGTGGTGGCCTCGGCGACCTCCTCCGCGAACCCGTCCTTGACGAGCTGGTCGGCCAGGCGGTCCGCCAACTCGGTTGTCATGCCCTTGGGAATGGACATGTACTCGCGGGTCATCTTCACGGTCTTCATGTTGTAACCTCCAAAGCGCCGCCCCACGTTTCCGGGGGGCGGCGTGTATCAGACGATGTCGGCTTCGCCAGTCAGGCCACGCAAATCGGTGGTGTACGGCTGGGTATCAGGATCACCGAGGATGGCGAGGCACCCGTAGGTGCCGGTGCCGGTGTTGTCCTCGGTCACAACAACCTTCATGTACCGCTTGCGGCTCTTGTCACGGAGGTTGATGGGGATGGCGTACAGGCCGCCATCGTCCGTGGCTCCGGGACCGGTCGTGGTCGCCCCGGTAATGTCGGTGTACGAGCCGCCAGATGTGTCGCACTCCTGCACCTTGAACACCGAGATATTGCCGGTCGTCACGCCGGTCTGGAGAACGAACACGACCGAGTTGTACCCCTTGGTGTCAATGGCCGCGCCGGACCCCGACGCATCGTTGAGGGAAACGGGCAGCAAGGCGTGCCCGAACGAAAGGTTCTGGATTCCGAGCATGTCGCTCCTCCTTTAGTCCTTAAGGGCGATGATGCCCGAGTTGGTGCCCGAGACCTCGTGGCAGTTGATCGCCCAACGCTGCGTGTAACGCAGCGCCACGACGTCCTGCTCGAAGTAACGCTGGTCGCTGGTCGCCATCGTCTCGGAGCCGCGAACAACACCGAACTTGGTGGAACGCTTGAACGACCCGATGTACGCGACGATCTGATCGGCGGAGTACGACGACGGCATGATGTGAGAGAACACGACCGGGATGCCGTCCCACGCCCGGATCTTGGTGCCGTTGAGGATCGCGTCGCCCGGGGTGCCTCCAGCCGAGTATGCACGGACCTTGAGGACCGCCTCGTAGAAGGCCGGGTTACACACGATGGCCTTGTCCTCGTCCTCATGCGCCCAACCGGCCATCTTGGCCTTCCACGCTTGGAGGGTCGAGGTTGTGTGCCCAGCCCACGATGTACTCGAGTTGAGAGCACCATTGTCGTAGGTGCTGTCCGAGTCGATGCTGTTCAACAGGCCGTATCGGTTGTGGTCGCCATTGAAGTAAGACTCATCCTCCCACCTTCCGATCGCGCGGGCGATCGACCGAGACAGGATGTTGGAGAGGTCCAGAGCCGAGTCGTTCAGGATCTCCGAGGACAGCTTCACCAGAGCCGCCGTCTTCTTCGCAGTCAGCGATACGTTGTGCGATTCGCCGTCCGAATCGGTGGCAGAGCTGGCCTCGGCAACGTCGTAGACAGTGACATCGGCACCCCACTTGTGGACCGTGAGGGTGTCACGGCTCATCGGGGTCACGCCAACAACCTGCCGAGCCGCCCCGTAGGTCGGGAACAGCTCAATCAGCTCGGGGGCAAACTCGGGAAGCACCATGTTGCCGTAGCTGACCGCGTCGGCAATGGTGCCGGTCTTTCCAACGATCTCTTGGTCAAGCCGCTTCTGCTTGGCGTAGGCCTCACCGACCTCGCCCTTGGCCTCACCGAACATGCTCAGGCGAATGGCAGCGGTCACGGTCTCGGCGCGGTCCGCGTCGGCGTACACGCACTTCTGACCGTTGAAGGTGCCCCCGGACCGCGCCGCGCTGTCATACGCCTTGCGACGGTTGATGTTCGCCCAGCTCTTCGCGTCCATGCCCCGGCCGCTGATGGTCTTCGCGGCCGCCTTGCGGAACTGGTTCGAGGCCTGGCGACGGCTGGCAGCCTTCTGCTCCGCCTCATCGTCCTCCTCGCCCTCCGCCTTCTCGTCTTCGATCTCCTCGTCGCCGGAGGCTTCCCCCGACGGCTCGGTCATATCGACGATCTCCTCGCCTGCGGTGGCGCGGATCTCCACGGCCTTCGTGGACTTCCACGAACGGTCGATGTCAACGGGCTTGCCGCCGTGCTTGAAGTTGCCTTCTTCGATGCCCTGGTCTTCCAGGAACGCCTTGAACTCCTCAAGGCTCGATCCCGTCCAACCCTCGCCCCGCGCCCACTTCGTGAGCACGCTCTTTGCGATAACCTTCCCCATTGGAAAGCTCCTGTTACAAGTGTGGAAACACCTGCCTCAGGACTCTCCGATTGGACCTCAGGTCAGCAGCGCCGACGATTGGCCCTCAGGAAAAGCCGATTGGCTTACAAAGCCCCGTGTGCCTGGAGAAACACACGGGACGAAGCAGAACACGCACACCGTTCCGCCCACCTACCCGAGGGTACATGCGACGGCGGCTGTATCTTGTTCAGTCGTTCAAGTTTTTTTGCCGAGGTCACGCGCTCTTAGTTACCGACAGACCCGTCGCCAGATCCACCGAACGGAAGTACTTCCGACGCTCGCCCACCGGGATGCCGAGTTGGTGCGCGCACGCCCGATCGATCACGCCCTTCGACACCAGATCCAGCAGGTCCACCACCCGCTTCTCGTCCACGGGCACGGCCTGCTGGGTCTGGCACGACACGTTGCAGGGCAGAGGGGTGAGGCTCAGCTCGAACCAGTCGCCCGACCGGACGATGGATCGGAACTCTTCCCCGTTCGGGGCATAAGCCTTCTTCTCCTCCGGCGTGGGTGGTCCGTAGTCATCCGCCCGGAACCCGATCGAAGACCCGATGTAGCCCGTGTGCTTGATGATCTCCCGGCAGGTCAGCCCGAGCGGGGTGTCCATGAGGGAGATGCGGCACCTCGCCGCCGAGAACACCTTGGGATCGGGGTACGCCTTGATGTACCGGATAGAACCCACCACATCGGCAATGCCGTAGTTGTGGTCGGCAAAGAGCTGCCGGTTGCGTTCGATGTAGTGGCGGCGAAGACCACTGGGGACCACCACCTCCCGGTCGAGGTCGATATCGTCGGTGGTCGCCGTGACGATGTAGTCGTCAGCATCCCGGCTCGCGTCCTTGACGGCCACGAAATCAGAGATGAGCCCCTTGATCCCGATGGGCCCGTCGCCCTCCACGCCAGACTTCGCGGCGAAGGCTTTGAGTCGGTTGAGTCGTTCGGTTGCGTTCATCACAGATCCTCCATCACCGGACGCAACGCGCACCGGCAGTTCGGGCGGGCGGGCGGATGGGTCTTGTCCTCTTTGAACGTCTCGCCAGCCAGCGTCTCGCCAGCCTTCACCCACACATCACCCAGCGGCCGGGCGTCGCGGGCCGCGATCATCGCGTGCGCCGCACTCGGGCCGGGTGCCGTCACCCACTGCCCCATCTCGATGCCCGCCTCCTTCCACCCCGCGATCATCCCCTCGTGCGAGGCGTTGCTCAGCTCCGTTCGGGCGATCCGCTCCGCCCGGTACTCGGGCACACCCTCGATGGCGCTCGCAACCTCATCGACCGTCAACCCCTGCTCGAGCCCACGCTGAACAGCCACGCGGGCCATCTCGCCCGTCGTCTCCATGATGTCGTCCGCGAGCTGCGGGGTGTAGGTGTCGAGGAACTCCACCGCACGCTCGGGCACCACATCGAACGCCTCGTCCGGCACATCGACGCCCATGCCCAAAGCACCCTCGATGCCCAACTCCACCAGCGGCTGCAACGCCTCATTCAGCCTGGCGATGGCGCTCGCACGCTGCCCGCTCAGGTCGGGGGTGTTGCCCTCGGCCGCCTGCCGCACCGCCTCGCCCTGCGCGTCACGCACGATGCCCTCGGCGGTTTCCATCAGGGGGTTGAGGTACCGGTCCGCGATGTTGCGAAGAAGCTCGCTCCCCGCGTAGTCGTCGTCGTCCTTGGTGCAGATCGGACAGTCGCCGTCCTGCCACCGGTAGGCCTCGGCCCCCATCGCGGCCTTGACCAGATCGGTGTGGGCTGCGGACTTGGCAGCCGGGGGCTCGTCACCCCCAGCCGCGTCGTCCTGCGGATCGGCCGGGGCATCTTCTGGGTCGCCCTCGTTCTGGTTGTCAGAACCGTCCGAATCGCTACCGCCCTGCACAAGGTTGCTGAAGATGTTCCGGATCTTCTCCGGCGGGATGCCGGGGAACGCCGCCTCGGCGACCGCCTGGGCCGCCGCTCGCGTGATCTCGTTGGTGCCGACCTGCCTCGCCAACTCGACAAGCTGGGCGATCTGGGCACCGTTCAGCGCCGTCTCTTCGATCTTCTGCTGGGGCACTGAACCACCTTCCGGGCTCTCCGGCTGGTCTTCGGTATCGGGGGCGTCCGGCTGGCCCGTCATGCCGCCGAACAGACCGCCGAACGGGTCGGACGCCGCCATGCCGACGGGCGCTCCGTTGAACAGCAGGTCGTCCGCCTTCTCGTCATCGAGCTTGTCATACCCCAGCTCTTGCCGGGCCTCGTTGATCGTCAGCACACCGACCGAAACCAGGCCCTTCGCACGGTTCTCCTTCGCCGCCTCGTCCTCGGCAATCGGGTCGTCGTAGGCGAGGAAGTAGACGTCCGGGTCGAGCCCGAACTTGGGCAGGCTGAACGACGTCTGCTGGGCCGCGTCCGCGTTGAGCTTGTCGGCGATGTACCGGGCGTACTGCCCGTCCGCCACCTTCGCCCCGGCGTAGGTCGAGTCGTTGGAGTCCATCATGCTCTGGGTCCAGCCCAGCGCCATGGCGATGTCCTTGCGGTACGCCTGCAACTGCTCTTGGGTGCGGAGGTCTTTGGCGGGGGTGGTCAGGGGGTGGGGCTTCATGCCTCGGGACACCCACGGGGCCGACCCCTTCCGCATCATCCGCCATACCGTATCCACAACCTTCTGGATCGACTTGACCTGCTCATCGGTCGTTTCGGGGGCGACCTCGAACATGAAGTCGGGCCGGTTCCCGTTCATCGCAAACGCAAGGTCGAACTCCATCACCCGCTGCAGCAGCTCGATGCCGCCAACCACATGCGCGATGTCGCTCTCGCCCACCAGCGGGTTGTTCTTGTCGAGCCCGTTGCGGTAGTGGACAACCGTGTCCGGGTCGAGCTCGACCACGCTCTTGCTGTCACGCCCGAAGAAGTACCGGGCCACCAGATCATCGTCATCCGCCTGCACCGTGACGTACTGCGGGTACGTGGGCCACGCGAAGATGTGACCCCCGGCCTCCTCCGTCATAATCTCGAAGTAGTTGCCCGCGATCATCCCGAACAGGAACTTCATCTCGTCCAACTCGGTGCCCGGCCAGAACGGATGCGGGTTGGCCTTGTAGTCGAGGAACGGGTGGTTCGTGACCTCGACCAGCTCGCCCGACGAATCCGCGCGGTCCGCGACCTTGCCGCCCCACCGATTCACCAGCATCTTCCGCTGGTCCTTGCTGACCGACCGGCCGCGATCCGGCCCGCCCGGGCGACCGGACTTGTAGAGCCGGAGCGTCTGGGCGGACAGCAGGCGTGCGTTGCGGCGTGCGCAGGTGTACGCCATGCCCTTGCACGCAGTGACCAGATACATCGCCTCCGGGTCCCGGGCGAGGCGGCGACGCATCGTCTCCATGTCCCGGACGATGGCGTCGGTGATGCCAACGTCACGCCATGGGTGGCCGTTGAACTGGCCCTTGGTGGCCGCAGGGTTGGGGGTGGGCTTACGCCGCGAGAGGATGCCCATTACCATTCACTCCACATGTGGCTGTCGTCTATGCCGGGTGCGGTGCCGATGGCGGGGGCGAAGCCGACGGGGCCATTCACACCCTCCAGGTACACGCGGAAGTAGCGGTTCGCGTCCGGGGCGTGGTTGTCACGGTCCATGTATTTGTCGCCATACCCGTCGTGGTTGGGGCGACGCTCCCAGCTCTCGAACTCCCGGATGGTGTTCACACACTGGGGGTCCACCGTCATGGCGGGCTCGCCGTTCTCGTCTGGGATCATGTCGGACTGGACCAGAAGCACGCCCTGCTCGATTGACCCCGGACCCTTCCGGCATGGCACCGCGTTGATGCCCGCCCGTCGAAGGCTCTCGATGAATGCCGCCGCCGCGTTGTCCACCACCACCACATCGTCGGGCGTGTCGAGCATGGCCTTGATTCGCTCGATCTTCTCGGGCTCGACCAGCTTGGTTTCGTAGACCTCTTTGGCGATGTGGTACCGCTTGCCCCACACATGGTGTCGCAGCACCACGAACGGGTCGCCGTACCCATCGTCCACGCCGAGGATGACCTTCTGTGGTGGGTCGTTCACCACCCGCACGTTCACATCGCGGTCCCACTTGTCATAGACCATGCCGTCCGAGCCGCACCACTCGCCGAGGAACATGCGGCGGTAGTAGACCGTGCCGCGATGTCGCTCGAACGATTCGATGTACTTCTTGGGCAGGAACGTGTTGTCGGAGGTTTTGGTGAGGATGATCTTGCAGTCCGACGTCGGGCCGCTCGCGTCGGGGCTCAGCCCCATCATCTTGGCGTACCAGTGCGAGGGGGTCGCGGGGTTGGTGAACGACATGACCTGCATCGGCTGGCCGTCCACCTCCATACGCACGCGGTCGTCGATCGCCGCATAGTCCTCAAAGGTCAGCTCGGTCACTTCGTCCACCAACGCGAGGCTCAGGTTCATGGACCGAACCGCCTCGGGCGTCTCCACCCCGCTGTAGAGGATGGTGCCGCCGCCGTTGATCTTGATCTCGCAGTTGACCTTGTTGTGGGTGTACGAGCCATGCGGCAGCACGGGCGGTGCGTCCCCGTCACCCTCGGTGAGTGTCTTGAGCGTGGACTTTCGGAGTCCGACCAGCGTCTTGCGGAACAGACCTACCCGAGCGGATGGGCGTCCGGCAGAATGGATAAGAGCCTTGATGCACGCCGCACGGGACTTGCCCGCACCGACCGCGCCCGAGTAGCCCACATGCCGCTCGGTCGAGAACAGGGCCGCCTCCTGCTTGGGCAGAAGTTTGTAGCGGACCTCAGCCACCATCGGCAGCCCTCTCAACGATGACCTTCAGGGCTGGCCGCCGGTGCCCGAATGCTCGAGCTTCTGCAAGTCCCCGTACACCTTGGGCTTCCGCTTCCCGCTCAGCCACATGTACAGCTTCGCAGCCTTGTCCAGCCCATCCGCCTCGTCCCGGCTCCTGCAACCCTCAAGCCGCTTGGCGATCGTCCGCAGGTAGTCCGCGTCCCAGTCGGCCTGAAGCTCACGCGCACGCGCGTAGTTGCGGGTGAAATCCTCCATCCCCGGCTTCCCCAACCACTCCATCACGGTGTCGTACGCGGGTGCGGAGCCTTTCTCGGCGGCGATGTCGCGTAGGGCCTCGGTGAGAGCCGAGCCCATGGCGATCCTCCGGCAGATGTCCTTGCCGAGTTCCTCGTTGTAGATGGTGGGTCGCCCCCGCTTCGCCATCACCGATCCCTCGATCTGTCGCGGGACCGCATCCCGCTGGTGCTGGGCGTCTCTGGGCCAGACGGGATCTCGATGATCCCCGGGCCCGAACCGTTGTAGTTGCCGTCGTCAACGTCCGCAGCGTGCTTGGGCCGCACGGCCTCCGTGATCGATTCCGGGGTCAGCGCCGTGGGAACGCTGCCCGAGACAAGCCCGGACCGGATCGCGGCGAACCCCGCCGCCAGCGTGTAGCCCTGCTCCGTGAAGTAGTCGCTGATCTGGTAGGTCGGGTCCGACATGTTCGGGTCTTCGGCCCGGTTGCCGGTCATCGCCGTGTCGCTGGTGTTCATGTCCGCCGTGAAGGCGGCGAGCGAATCGAACAGGTCTGACGACCCGCCGTTCCGGAACGTCTCCGTGTACCCGCCTTCGGCGTAGAACAGGTTGTACTCCGCGTCGAGCTGGGAGCGGCCCGCCGTGAACGATGTGGCGTAGTCTTCGTCGCCCGAGTCCGTCCCGAACCGGAACAGGAGCCGGGTGCCCGTCCGGCCCGAGAGGATCGACACCACGTTGTTGGTCATCTGTACGTCGTGGTGACCGACCTGATTGGTTCCGGCCGGGTCGAAGTTATCATCGTCTGCGGGGTTAAAGCTGATGCCCACCGCCGTCCGGGCGGTCGTGCCGCCGATCGTGATGGTGCAGTTGTCCATCGTGAAGCCGTGGGTGTCCTTGACGTAGCCGTCGCTGGATCCGCCGCTGTCGGGCTGGCCGACCCCCACCACATCGCTGTCGGAGTTGAGGACAGCAAGGCAGTCGGTGATGCCCGAGTCGTGCGATGGCCCGATCTGGGCAACGAGTGCATTGAGCGCCGACCCCCGCACCCCGTACGCCAGGTGGTCCGAGATGACGCAATCGCTGTAGAGCACCCACTTGGAGAATGAGCCCTCGGAGCTGGCGGGCACCGGGTATTCGGTCGTCTGGGCGTCCTTCGACCGGTCGGTCGGCAGGTTCGCGGTGGGCTGCCCGTTGGACTCGATGTTGCCCATGGAGTTGCAGGCGGCGAAGATCGATCGCGTTACCTCGGCACCCCAGCACGAATCGATCTTGAGGGCCGCGCCGCCGACGTCGTAGAACCAGCAGTCGGCCACCACCAGATCGCCCCAGCACTTGATGTAGAACCCGTGGAACAGGTTGCTCTGGCTGACGTTGGTGATGAGGCACTGTCGGATGACCGGGCGTCGGCAGGCGAACTCGCCCCAGGTGCCATCGGTCGAGAACAGGCCGCCCGATCCGTCCGCGTCGTCGCCATCAAGGGCGCACTCGAGGAACGCGGTCCCGATCTGCCGGAAGCCGGAGTGGGTGAACGTCCACTTGATGACCCCCGTGATGTCGCTGCGCTTGAAGAACAATCGCTCGCGGGTCACGGATGCGGACGAAATAAACTGCATCACAGCCCGGTCGGTCCCGTCATACGACCCGTACAACATGTCCACGCCAAGAACCGCCACATCCTGCGTGGTGCTGTTGATCCGTGTCGCGTAGACCGCGCCGCCCGTCCCCGTCTGCTGGGCCTGGAGAACAGGGTTCGCCTTGCCGTCGCCTGACTCTCCGTATTGGCCGACGACGAACGGGGCACCAATGCCGGTCCCGCCGCAGTTCTGGAGGATGCCGCCCGTCGAAACAAAGTACTGCGACGCCCCGTCCACCGTCGCGCCACGCCGAATCAAGATGGCCGCGTTGGCTGTCCGGGGGCTGTTCGATGTCGAGCCACGGGCCGCGTTCAGTGCGGTACGCCATGTCGCGTAGGCCGTGGGCAGGGTGTCGTGGTTCGTCAGATCATCGGGCAGGTCACTCAGCGTGTAGTACCCGTCGCTGCTGTTGACCGCCGCCGCCGCCGTGTCGTCCCCGTTGTCGGGGTCGTAGAACACAATGCGGGATGATCCGGTCAGAAGCGCCCGGGGGTTCACGCCCTCGACGTTCATGCTGCCGTTGGTCACGGACAGGTCGGTCGATGCGTCGCTCTCGCGGCTGCCGTCGCCGACCAAAGCCTCGGGGAGCGTGATCGTGACCGTCTCACCGGCGAGGATCGATCTGTCAAGCTCGAGCAGAAGGTGGGCTTGGTTTGCCGAGGTGTCCACGAACGGGTACTTCTTGGGGATCAGCACCTTGCGGACAGCCACATCCCCGCCCGACGCGGTGATCGTGACGTCCTCGAGCTTGTCGGAATCCACCACGGCATCGCCGAACGACCATGTGCCGCTGACCGGATCAAGCTCGAGCATCAACTCGTATCCGGTTTCCCAGATCGCTGCGGTGTTAGCCACTGACAGGAACCTCCCGGGCCAGCGTGTTCAGGATCGGCTCGGCGATCGCCTTGACCTGCTCGGCGTAGAAGCGGGCCATGTACTCGCCCGAGCAGTCCAGCCAGATCCCCATGTCGCCGGGGATCATCGGGATGATCTTGGCGTAGTACGCGGCCATCTCCGCCGCATCGATCTGGTAGCTGGGCCAGAGCATGGCGACGACCGGCTTGCCGTACACCGACAGCGACCGGCTCCGACCGATGACGCGGACCCCGTGCCGCTGGATCTCGTGGATGTATCGCGTGCTGGTCCGGCCCTTGATGGGGTACTCGTGCTGCCAGATCCACCCGACGTGCTCGGCGACGTCGGCGAACGCCTTGATGTTCTGCTCGCTGTGGTCCGCCGCGCCTACGTGATCCATCGGCAGGCGGTAGAGCCCGCCGGACCGGCCCGTCTCCCGGTCGTAGCGGGCCATGCCCTTGGCCATCTCGGTGAGCATCCCGACCTGCCACGGCTGCGTGCCGCCGCTCGCCATGCCCCAGTGGAAGTTCTTGGGCTCGAAGTTGGCGACGTACCGGGAGCACGGCTTGGGGGCACCCGCCCGGTTCTCGGCGGCCCAGCAGATGTTGTCGTACGCCTCGTCGGCGGTGCCCGCCCGGATGTTTGGCTGGAACCCCCAGTGGTCCACGCGATCGGGCAGGCCGGTGCCCGCGATCGCGTCGCAGAACGCCTGCTGGTACTCGGTCGGGCCCGCCATGATGAGGGTGAGTGTCTTGCTCACGGCTGGTCCTCCAGGAACGGGTGCGGAGCGGCGCGTTCGATCGCACGGATGCGGTCGGCGTGGTTCCGGATCGCCTCGCTGTGGGCTCCGGTCGCCTGCTCCACATCACGCAGCCGCATGTTCAGGCCCGCGATCGATTCGCGGAACTCCCGGACCTCGGACTTCAGCTCGTCCTGGCCTTCGGTGAGTGACTTCTCGATCCGCGCCAGGATCTCGTTGTTGACCGCCGTGTTGCCGATGAGCTTCACCGCTTCGGGGCTGAGCGTGATCTCGCCTGTGATCTCGCCCTTGCCCTGGAACGTTGCACCAACGCCCATCCCCCCACCACCGAGCAGGATCGCCGAGGTCGCAAGAAGGACCGGTGAGACGCTGACGTTTGTCGATTCCCCCCCAGCCATCATGCGGCCTCGCAGGCTTCGACCGCATAGGCGTAGTTGAGAAGGGCGTTGTCCCGGCAGATGTCGCGCTGCGACCCGTCCGGGAACAGCTCGCAATCACCGAGGTCGATCGCCAGATCGATGAGCGCCTTGAGCTTGCAGATCACGCCGCCCTGGGCGTCGGCCGCGTCCGAGTAGCTGAGCGTCGGGGGCGTGCCGAGCGAGCCCCCGCCCCACCGGGAGAGGACCACGCTTCCGATGATCTTCTGCATCGTCAGCCCGGCGCTGGTGTTTCCGTCGGCGGTCATCGCGGCGTTGGTCGCGGCGACGATCTCGGCCTTGTTGATGGCGGACATAGGGCTAGGCCCCCTTCGCCTGGGCCACCGCCTCGGTCACGGCCTTCTGGATCGGTTTCGCTGTCCACCGCGACTCGCTGGCGATGTAGGTGCCGCCGCCATTGGCGAGCCCGGCCTTCAGTTGCTCGTTGTGGTTCGCGGACTTGAGGACCAGCGTCATGGTCTGGTCAGCGCCCGAGGCTTGGCCCTTCCGCCATGCCGCCACGCCCGCAGTCAGTGCCCCGGTGATGAGCGCCACCAGCGGGTTGATCGTGCTCACGGCGGCGGTGATGGCAGCCCCGCCCCGCTCCAGGTCACTCAGGCCCGCGTCGTCCGCCTTCGCCTGGAGGATGTCCGCCTGCCGCCGGTTCTCGTTGGCGGTCGCCCTGAGGTCATCCACCGTCTGCTCGATGACAGGCCGGAGGTCGTCGCCCATGGCGTTGGCCTGCTTGATCCGTTCGTCGATCTCAGGGAACATCGCCCGCAGCTCGGCGAAGTCGGGCGACTCGGCGAGGTCGCGGAGGCTGGCCCCGGTCGCCAACGCCTGCTCCACCCGGTCGGCGAAGTTGTCCGAGGCTTGGGCGATCTTTTCGTGGGTGTCCGCCTGCTTGCGGAGTTGGGACGGCGAACACCCTACCGCCACGAACATCGTGGCAAGCAGGGCGCAAACGCTGAGCATCTGACCGATCTTCATTCGTGCCTCCGTTCCAATGAGGTGGGCGGAACGGGGCTCGTGATGATGCAATGTACCCGCAGTCAGGCGGCCAGACTGTTCACTCGTCTACCCAATCTTTCCGGTAGTCGGGGCTCTCGATGTCCGGGTCGGCCAGCACCCGTTCCACGGCGTCGTAGTAGCTCTTGAACCCGATCGCCGACGGGGGCGGTGCGTTCTTCCCGGCCCGCATGGAGTGGACGTGCGCGACGCTGAACCCTGTGGCGTCGGCGATGCGTCGGAGCGACCACCCGATCTGTTTGCTGAGGGTGCGGACGGCGATGTGTCTGGCGGCGTGGACGCGCTCGGGCGATCTTGCCGCGCCGTCCGCGCATAGTTCGCGGAACTCGGACGGCCATATCCCGGCGACGTCGCATGAGATCGAGAGGACTGCGTATGGGTCTGCGATGGTTGGTGTGCGCACGGCAGCTTCCTTGCCGGGCGCGGCGGGGGATTGTAGCGGGTTTCTCCCCCCCTAGGTCCTCACGCGGGGTGGAGTCACGGCAAAATGTTCGCCGGCGTTACGTCCCGTTACGTCCCGTTACGCGAGCCATGACCCAAGGCGGCGACGGATGCGAGCAAGATCCCGGCGAGGCTGGATGACCAAAGCCGACAATAAAAAAAGCCCCCCGGCAGCTTGGCGGCGCGACGGGGGGCAAGATCGAATCCCTGTATATGGAAACGATGCTCGATGATATCGAAGTGTGCGGCTGGCGGATGCTGGATCGTCAAAAAAAAGCGGAAGTTGCGGCGTGTGATCATAGGGATATCCTGCCGCCCTTCACCCAAACGCGCATGTTCCGCGCGGAACACCCAATCCCACCCGTTTTTTTCTCATCTTCACACAGCTTCGCGTTAGAATCCCCGCTGCCACGCACACCGTGGAACACCCCAGACCACGAAACACCAGGGGTACACACAAGAACACCGCGTAGACGGAGAACACACCGGATGAATCCCGGACGTGCTATCCAATGCGCCGTCATCAATAGCCATTCGGTCCGCATAACTCTCATAAGTGGTTGTGTTGTAGATATTTATGATGACACAGCCGGGCCGAGGGTTACAATATCCCGAGCAGAACCGGGCAGCGCAACGGATGCGTGCCAGGCAAACGGCAGGGATGCGGCGGAATGGGAAATGAAAAACTGGATGGACGGGTGGGCGGAGGACGCCCGCCGTCGTGGGTTATCGGACCGCTACATCGAGCAGCAACGGTCGAGGCTGGCCCACCTGACCGGCTACATCGGCGGGGAGCCGGTGTGCCCGGACCTGATCAGGGCTTGGCTGCGCGAGCTGGCGAGCCGGGGGATGGTGCGCCCGTCCGGGGCGTCTCGCCCGTGCAACCCAAAGACGCTGAACAACCATCTGTCGGCCGTGCGAAAGTTCTTTTCGTGGTGCCGGGAGAACGGCTACATCGACACCGACCCGACGGCGGGCATCGAGTGGGCGAAGGTCCGGAGGCGTAAGGGCAGGTCGCTGTCCGCGCAACAGGTCTGGCGGATCTTTGAAGCGGCACAACAGGACGAGGCGTCCACCCGCCCCAGGTGCAAGGACCGCCACGGGCTGCCGGTGATGCGGTCGTCGTTCTACCGGGTCATCATGGCGACGGGGATGCGGGCGGGGGCGGCGCAATCGCTGCTGGTCCGGCACTTCAGGATGGACGACGACATACCGCACATCGTGATCCCCGCCGAGGCGGACAAGTCGGGCGAGGAGCGGGCCATCCCGATCAACAACGCGGACCGGCTCTACTTCGCCGGGCTCTTATCGGGCCGCCCGCCGGGGGAGAAGGCGGTCCGTCGGCCCACCGCGCAGGTGTTGCGGTCGGACGCGGGGGCGGCGGGGGGTGCCGATCTGGGACCACATGAACCGGGGCGTGGGGTTCCACTGCTTCCGTCGGTGGCACGCGCAACAGTTGCAGCGTGCGGGGGTTAGCACGGCGACGATCAAGGACCGGCTCGGGCACACCTGCATCACGACGACGGAAAAATATTTGGACTCGCAACTGTCTGACCAGCAATTAGTTGCGGAGGAGCTGAGCCCGGATGCGCTGCGGACTTCGGGTTTTTTGCTGGACCCAGGCAACAGGATGGCCGATACTGGCAATGCGACAAACGGCCTGAACCCAAAGTCAGACCGTCCAGAACGTCAGGGCTCAGACCGCTCGGCTGCCGTTTGTCGCAGAACTTCGCCGAGCGGTCGCCCTGCGTCTGGACAAGGTAAGCAGTCGGGTACTCCGGCTTCGATCAGATCTCCTTCTGAAGCCCCGTCGCAGGACGGGGATCGGTACAGCAAATGGGCGCAGCAGGACTCGAACGGGTTGAGTCCGAAGCCCACGGGATCTAGCGACAGGCTCGCCCTGTTGAACCGGATCTTGGACCTGATCGAGCAGGATATCCCCGGCAGGAAGGCCGAGGGAAATGGAGAAGCAGAAGACGAGTGATGAGCTGATCCGACCGGACAGCTTGCAGTTCGACTGGGACGAGTTGCTGAGGGCGTTTGAATCCGCAGCAAAGACCGCCCACTGCAGAGGAGACAAGTGGTGCAGTGGTGATTTCGATGAGTGCGAACACTGCGCTGAATGGCGAAAGATCATCGCCAAGGCCAAAGCCAACGCCCACCTGATCGCAGCCGCGCCGGATCTGTTGGAGGCGTTGGACCACCCGGGTCTATACGAGTTGCTGGGCGAGATCGAGGACTATGGCAGCGAACATCTCTGGTCCCTTGCGAAGCTCTGGATGGAAATCCGGGACGCCGCACTCATCAAGGCTAAAGGCGGTGCCCAATGAACGCCGCCAACAACATGCCCGGACGGGCACGCAAGGGGCGGTGCCGGGAGATCGAACGCCTCGAGCTCGAGCGTGACCTTGCCGCCATCGTCGAGACCGGGAATCAGATCGAGGCCAGCGTCCAGAGCATCTGCAAGAGCCTCGACAAGCAGGACGCGGACCGCGAGATCATCAGGTCGAACATCCGGTTCGCCATTGACGCGATCGGCGGTGCCCAATGAACGCCGCCAACAACATGCCCGGACGGACACGGATGGAACGCAACCGCAACCCCCTCACCGGGGCGCTCCGCACCGCCCGGGTGTCGGACCTGATCCTGAGCCTGCGTGACGCGCTCGACGATGAGGGCGTGCAGACCGAGGAGGTCGCCGAGCAGGTCGTCACCATGTTGGTGCAGCGCGACCCGAAGGCCGCGGGGACGTTGGCCGATCAGCTTCGTCCGCTGTTCGCGGGCCTGGTTCCGGTGATCTCGGACATGAAAAACCAGATCGAAGCGGCGCATGTCGCCCGCGACGACCTGATGGACGGGGTGGTGACCTCCCGGACCTACACCGAGCTGGCCCCGGCGGTGCTGGCGCAGTTGCGTGCGGACCAGAAGGCGATCGACGACGGCGGGTTCGCTGGCCAGTCGGCATCGCCGGAGCCGCCGAGCCTGCCCCTCGCCGTTCTTGGGCAGGGTTCATCGACCGTCGTGATCGGAGGTGCGTTGTGAGTTCCGAAACTGTCTTGATGGCTGTGCTGGTTGTGCTTCATGGGGTCGCCGCTGTCGGGTGTGCCGGCATGTCCGTTCTATGCGGACGAGACGCATTTGTGACCACCGACCTTATGGGCAAAGTGTTATCACTGGGCGCATCGGTTTTCTTCGGCGTGTATTTCGTAGTGAACTTAACCCTCCTAGTAGCCATCCTGGCTGAAGCTGGGTTGGGGGTGTGGAACGGCGGTGCGTCATGAACACCGAGATCGCCAATCGCGTGCTGGATGCGGTGAAGGCTGGGAAGCTGGAAGGCGACCTGCTGGATTGGGAATCCCTGACACGCCGGATGTCGCTAAAGCTGTGGCGCAAGGTGGTCAAGCCGATCGTAAGGAAGAGAGCGGGGACGGAGGCAACACTCACAGCCACCTGCTGCGTGACTCTCGCCATGAAGTATTGGAGCGATCGCGAGTACGCCAGCGCCTGCTACCAGCTCGCGTTCGCCGTCGCCGCTGTTGCCACGCTGGACAGCAGGGCCACGGTCCGATTCGCCAAGATCCTCCGCAAGGAACTGCTCGCCCAGGGTAAGCACGGACGGGCGATGTGGGAAAAGCTGGCGATGGAAGGCGGTGCGGAATGACCGTTGCCGTCACAGACCCCGACACCGGCCGCACCCTCACCGTCGAGACGCGCGAGGTGTCCGACTCCGAGGGTGACCACACGCTCGGCGGCACGTTCGTCCGCACGTTCACGCGGCTCGAGGCGGTCAGCGCGACGTTCGCCGACACGGGCGAGCCGTACCGGGGAGAGCTTCCTGAGGAAGTCCACTTGGCTGTCTCTGAGTGCAGTGTGTCTGATGCTCGGCATGAGCCCGAGAACGACCTGTAGTTCTTCTGCGCCCCGGCGGCGGCGCACTGCCGTCGTCTGGGTTTCCAACTCCCCCCGGCGTTTCGGGCGCGGTTCGTCGGGGTTTCTCTCTTCTCTCCATCCCGGCGGGTGCAAACCTGCCCGCCGGGGTTTCACAGAAAGGACACACGATGACAACCATCTCTCTCCCACAAGCAACGTCCGAGGAGTCACTCGCGGCAATGGCGTGCTTCGCCTTGCGGGGCGGTCGTGTGCCCACGCAGGAAACAAAGACCGCAACTGGCGAGACGTCGTGTCACGCCTGCAAGCACGCCCGGAGCATCCCGGGCAACTGTCACATCATGTGCGCTAAGCCGTGCGCCACCGTGACAGGCAACCCCAACGGCACTGAAAGGGGCTGGTTCATGTATCCGATCAACTTCGATCCTGTGTGGCGAATGAACGAGTGCGCGAACTTCGAGCCCACCGTCGGCCGTGATGCCGTCAGTGATGCTGTTAGCCGAGTTGACCAGTAAGGCCCACACATGATGTGTAATCAGGCTCCGGCCGTTATCACCACATCAGGGCAGTAAGTGTCGTAATCCTCGCAGTTAGTCATCCAGTTAGTCAAGAAACGGACGCTGGGTTCTAGCTCGCACACTCAACAACCAACCCTCGCCCGGCCCACCGCCGGGCGCGGGGTTTCTCCTCCCGCGTCTTCGGACGCCCAGACACCCCCGCCGTTTGCTGACCCGGGCGGCGGGGTTTGAAAGGAAGGTGCAATATGGAGCCTGAATACGACGTGAAATTCATCCTTGCCCCGGACGTGTATGTGATGGTAAGGGTCAGCGCTTTAAGCCGAGAGCAAGCAATCGCTGCCGCCGAGCCGAAACTCCAAGGCGCGGCAGTATCCGGCGTGCAATCTGGCAAGGTCGAGGTCTACTACGCAGACGACGCGTACAACAGCGCTGGTCGTCCACCCGCCACAAACTGATCCCTCACCCCGCCCCGGCCCAGCGGCCGGCGGCGCGGGTTTTCAACTCAGCCAAAGGAGACACCAATGCCCACTTATGCCGACCAGTACGCAACCTCAGTTCCGATTGAACCCGGAGTATTCACTCAATCGCAACTGCACGACCTTCGCCGTGCGTACGCGGAACGCTCCACCGGTGAGTTAGACACCACAGAGGACAGGGCGATTGCTGAGTTCATCGAGTGGGCATTCAGCTCGGACCGTGACACCTACGACGACTGATCCCTCACCCCAGCCCGCACCGACCCAACCGGCGGCGCGGGCTTTCAAGGACGAACGCCCACGAGCAGGACGCACGCCCCACGCCCCCGGAGACGGGGGCTACGGGGATTCAGATACGGAGACGCAATGAAGACCCTGGTTGTATCCCATCCAAAGACACGGATGCTCGCAGACGCGCTCGGCATTCGCATGGCCGAGGCGGTCGGCATCCTTGCCATGGTCTGGAACTACGCCAAGCAGTCGGCGAAGGACGGAGACCTGTCCAGCCTCACCCCGCAACGCCTCGCGGTGCTGCTGGGTTGGCCGATGGACCAGGGGGGCGCACTCTACGAGGCGCTGGAAGTCGCAGGATGGATCGACCCGCACCCCTTCAAGGATGGGGCGTACATCATCCACGATTGGCTCCAGCACTGCGAGGGCTACGTCATCCGGGATCTGGTGGCGATGGGCAAGATCCCCGCTGAGAACCCGAGAGGGGCGTGTTTGCAGTGCATGTACTGCGACGCACTACATTGTAGTGCATGCACTGCAATGCATGACATGTCGTGC
>FUIF01006103.1_pt1 | contig 30099 bp, 45 predicted proteins | sample 1003461 | NCBI WGS metagenome assembly FUIF01 (sample SAMEA80401918, study PRJEB19352) | marine metagenome
TTATACAACTCTCCTGACAAGCATGAGCATATTTGCATACCTGCCGAACTTTCTGATGATTTAAGACCTTATGAGCTTTCAGAACACTATGAGGATGGTCTTTTTTGGAAAGAAAGATTTAGCAGAGAGATTTTAGAGGACTATAAGTCAGCTTTAGGGTCTTATGGCTATGCAGGACAGCTACAACAGCGACCAACACCTGCCGACAGTGGTATGATACAAAAAAATTGGTTCAAAATTGACAATGATAAAGTTGAAGGTGTAGTCAATTTTGTTATAGACCCTGCATATACCGCAAGTCAAAAAAACGATCCATCAGGGTTAATGGCTTACACTTTTGAAGATGGCAAGTGGCAAATTAGAGAAGTACAGGCTGTAAGACTAGAGTTTCCTGATTTAGTTAGGCATATAGGTAAATTTGTTTATAAAAATGGGTACACTAGCCAATCTAAGATATATGTAGAGCCAAAAGCTAGTGGAAAATCAATAGTTCAGACCTTAATTAGGGAAACAGGACTGAATGTTAAAGAAGATAAGCCTCCAACTAAAGATAAGGTTGCTAGAGTGCAAGATATTAGTGCTAGTATAGAGACAGGCAGGGTTTCTCTGCTTAAAGGTCATTGGAATGAGGAGTTTTTGATGCAATGTCAACAATTTCCTGCCGCAAAGCACGATGATATGGTCGATTGCCTTGTTATGGCACTAAACAAGCACTTTACAACACAAAATGTACTATATTTTGGATAAAATGATATATAAAATTGAAATTTACCAAAAATTGCGAAACTTTAAGAAATAAATTTATAATTTTTGTAAAATGAACGAAATAATCTGTATTAACAGCAAACACAGGGAAATTCTGAAGAAATATATTAGGTTTTTGAAGAGAAGAGTGTATGTGATAACCGAAGAGGACAAAACTCCTAACAAGTTTGGACAATTCAATGACATCATAGAGCATATCGTATCATACTCTAATGATTTTAAAATAAACAACGTAGAAGATAATTTAGATGAGTGGGTTTTTATAATACCAAACCTTTCCTTATATGCTTGTATGGGGTTTATTGTTGGTCTTAGAAATAAAGAGATAGACAAAAAAGTGGATTTTGAGTTGGAAATGAGAAGATTATTTGACAAAACACTTGACACAGTGGGTGATTTGTCTGATATGTTATCCGACCACAACACAGGTGAAAAAATTGAAAAAGAGTTGTGTAATGTTGCAGATTGAGATTAACGGAAAGAAAAAGAACATTCCAAGCGATTGGAGTGAGATGACGCTAGATTATTATTGTGGTATATATCAAATACTTCAAAAATACAACAGAACAGAAGAGCAAGAAAAAACAGATGAGGGTAAGGACTTGTTAAAGTTCTTCTTCACTCAAGAAGTTAAGATGTATAATGAACTTTTCTCTTATATGACAGGTCTTAGCTCTAAAGATGTTAAAAAAGTGTCAAAATCAGATATAGATGAGGTTGTTTCCTTGTTGGATGTTATGTTGGTTGATTATCAGCAAAAGGAATAGATTATTTTGAATTTAAGGGTGAGATATACTATTTTCCAATGGATTTCTTTAGAACAGGAACTTTTGGTGAGTATATAGAGAGTACACAGTTAGAAATGAACACAGAAATACCTAAAAAACGGCAGATTTGATATTTTGCCTGAACAAATGGCTATTTTGTGTAAAAGAGTCGATGAAGAGGTTGATTTAGACGAAGTTGATAAAAAATCCAAAGCTTTCAGAGAGCTTACAATGGACATCGTTTGGGAGTTCGCTTTTTTTTTGAGCAAACAAACAATAAAATCGCTAAAAGTTATAAAAACATTTTCAGAGATGGAGGAACAAAAAGTATAGCTGTAACCAAAGCTAGTAGGATAATGAAACCCTACGGATGGCTTAACACTCTTTATGACATAGCTTTAGATGGTATTTTTACTAGAGATGGCAAAGATTCTATTCAAAGTGTAAAGGATGAGAAGTTTTACAAGGTAATGACATACCTGTCTTGGAAAACGTCAAAGACTGATTATGAAATGACTGTTAGAGAGGAGCAACAAAAATTAAATGAATTAAAATAATGGCTTTTAAAAGACTTAGAGATTTAAGAGATAGGTTTGAGAGTAAATGGATAAACGGTGGATTCTTGTTTGGCTACGAGAACGATATAAACGAAAACCACAATAACGACTACCCATTGTTGCTCGTACTTCCACCAACATCAGAGCTTCCATCCACTGAAAGCGATAGTCAGGAAGAATTTACCTTCGAGTGCCTTATAGTTAAGCCATATTATCAAAATCAAACAGGTTCTTTAGATGTTGTTTTTTCTTTGCTTGAACAAGAGTCGCTGAGTTGGTTGCAAAGAGTTTTGGATAGCTATACTAAAAAGGAAGTAATACTAAGTCCTGACAGTATATCTGTTGAAAGAGAGAAAGAGCTTTACAATGACAAGCTGATACAGATAAGATTAACATTTACCTTAAACTGCTTCTCGCACAACTTTACCCATATTGACGAGCTTGTAATAACAAACCTAAGTCCAAGAGTGTGGCTAAGAAGTGATATGGGTGTCAAAACATCATTCAGTGGTGGAAATGAAGTTGTAAGCAAGTGGATTGACCAAAGTGGAAACGGAAATCACTTTGAGCAAACAACAACCACAAAAATGCCATCATACGAGTATGAGTCAACAGATAATGGTTATCCTTTCCTTTCATTTGACGGAACGGATGATTTCTTGCAATGTGTGAATGTTGGAATATCATCAGGTGGAAGTGGTATAGCACATGACCACACTATATTTATTGTTACAAAGATTGAGGACAATGCACCTGCAAGTGGAGTCATTTTATGCAAAGAGCCTACAATAAGCACTTCTCCAAGATTTTTTATTGAATCTAAAGACCCTTCGACAGGAAACTACATTTTTGCAGTAACGTACTTTTGATGATGATACTGACTTTACAATAATAGCTGACAGTCAACCACTAAGTACAATTTTTGTTCACGCATTAAGGTTTAAAGAACAAACATTAACGCACTTTAGGGATGGTATTAAAATAAATGAAGCAACAGATAGTGGCTATGACAATTTTACTTTTTATGGAGGAACAAGACCTATTGTTGTAGGGGCAGGAAACACACCTGAAGCAATAGGAGCAACTGCACAAGTGCAAATGAAAATGCAGGAGTTAATAATTTTTAATGACGATTTAACGGATTCACAGATACAAAAAGTAAGTAGCATATTAGAACATAAATACAATATATCAAATTAAAATAACTAAACAATGCCAAATTTAACATTAAAAAACTCCCCTATAAATTCATTTGTAAGTGTATATCATCCTATAAAATACTCTGCTAGGGCAGATGTTACAGATGTCGCAAAATATCCAAGTTGCCTAGTAACAATTACACCTCAAAATACGATAACAGACCTTAATGAGCCTAGCGTTCAGATTAGGGTTCAGGCACAGCCAAACGCACCAAGCAACCTAGACCCTACTTCTTATGCAGCAACAGGAACATCAAACTACCCTATTGACGTGTCATCTATTTGCAGAGATTTTGTTTCTTTTGAAATTAGACCATGCACACATGACACAACTACTAATATAAGAAGGGATATTACTCAAGGCTCTATGAGTCTTAATACTTTCAAATTTTTTACTGTTAAATTTGAATTAGAGAAAATAGATAGCAGTGGAGCTTTAGTTATTGATTCAGACACAGGCAGTGTAGAATCTTCTTTTACAGCTATAAACGCAACTTTGTCTAACGAGGAGCAACACGCTTCTTATGCTGATAATGAGCTTAACTCATCTTCAGGTTCATCACACGGCTTTGCTAGTGGGGAGTTCTTTAGAAGATACTTACATCAAACAAACTCTAATAAAAACAGATTATGTAAATATCTTACTGTAAAGCCAACAAGCAAGAGGTATATTGGAGAGGATGAATCAGAGTATTTGAGTATGCTTGTTCAGAGAGATTCAAACCTCAACTTTCCATATCTTCAGGTTAGATTTTTTGATTTGAGTGGAAATCAAATACCGAATACTTTTATAAATCTTGAGTCTATAGCTGTGGGTGATGGCACTTATTCTTCATCCACATTGGAGCATGGTGTTCAGGGTGTAACAAGAGAAGTAAAGGCAGTGGTTCAGTTTGGTGTTGGAACAAGAAACATTAAAGAAACTATGACAGGTCTTTTTGGTGTTAATGACGGCATAGCACCTCTTGTTGGCGACTTTAGATACATTTCAAAATATGAAATAAGGTCGCACTTCACTTCATCGTCAAGCGACCCAATAATTGGTGAAACTGTTACTTACCATATAAATCATAACACAACAAACATTGGTGAAACTAGGTTTCATTGGCAAAACAGGCTAGGAGGCATTGACAGCTACACCTTTGAAGATACTATGATAAAGTCGCTGATGACATCCTCAAGCACTTTTGAGCAAACTATATATCCTAAGTTTACAGACCAACTAGGCAAGAGTTCTAATGACAACGATATGCTTAATGTTGCAGCAGAGGACAGAACAGGAGGTATTACATCAGACGAGTATCACTCCGTTGCAAAGTCAAACATCAAGTCATACCGAAATGGTCAAGCAGTATCAAGACCATTGAGCAGTAGCGAGATACCCATGATGGAGGACTTACTTTCATCACCTAGAGTGTGGATAGAAGGTGGTTGGATAGGAAATGAAGTATTTAGAGATAATTTTGATGTAGCACCAACCTCTACTGATTGGGAGTTGGTTGATGGTAGCTTTGGCGAAATAACTATTACAAGTTTAGATGATGCAATAGCCACAAACAGCAATCTAGCTTACGGAGATAACAGTGGCGATGATGAGCTTTGGTTGGTTAGTAAAAAGCTATTTCCTTACGACCCAAACAAGATATATGAGGTTGAGATTAGAACCAAGAGGTCAGGGAGTGGTGATGGATTAACATACTGTGGTTTACAAGGTTACGCATCAGACAAAACAACAAAGGTAAGTACCACAGGAGCCAACAGTTTTGGCTCGGCTCATTATGTTGCATTAAGTGCATACGACCAAGTTTCTGATGATGAATGGGAAACACATAGAGGCTACATTACAGGGAAGGCTATTTCAGGAACAGTAGGGGAGCAGGGCAGTGATGTAAACAATCCTTCTTTTGCTCATCAAAATGTAGCTTTCTTTTCTGCTATGTTTATTCTTGGCTATCAAGACCAACCAACTATATCACAAATAGATTATATAAAAGTTACTGAATATGAGTCAGACCTTCCTAATAGCGAGAGATGGTATTCTTCTTTAAACAGACATTATTACATTCCTGTTGTGATAAAAGACTCGCAAACCACCATGTTTGACAGCAACAATGTTCAGAAGATTACATTAGACTATATGCATAGTAAAGAGCAAAAAACACTTAAATAATGGCTGAAATAAGGGTAGAGCTAAGAGATTTTAATACAACTACAAACACCTTCAATATAGTTGGAGATTTGGATATAGTTTCTAGTGATGACTTTCCTTTATCATTGACATTTAAGAACTTTGATATTAGAGATTTAAACTCAAGGGGTGGTAGTTTTAGTAAGTCATTTAAAGTTCCTGCAACAAAAAATAATAACAAGATTTTTGGTCATATCTACAAGGATGGCAACATTGACAAGAATAATGTTAGAAAGGATATATCCTCAACAATATACGTTGACAACCTTCCAATCATATCAGGAAGTCTTAGAGTTTCTAAAGTTATTAGCAACAAGGATGTTGTTGAATATGAATGTCTTTTTCTTGGAGATAATATGGATTGGGCAAACAAGCTAAAAAACAAAGAGCTTAAAGACCTTGAGTTTAGCTCTGTTGCGTATTCTTCATACCCAATCCAAAACATAGTAAATCCAACGTTTTCAAATCCACATGGATTTACTGTTGAAAACGGAACTATTACAGCCAAACTTCAACAACCGTATTATCATGGAAACTACGCATTCAATCATGATAAGTTTGTATATCCCTTAATGTCGGTAGGGGAGGGTATTAGCTCAAAATCTCACGTTACAGAGGCAGACTTTGTTCCCTGCCTTTATCTTAAAAACATTTGGGATAAAATTTTTCAGCAACTAGGGTATAGCGTTTCATCAACGTTTTGCGATAGCGACTTTTTTAAATCTTTAATTGTTCCGTTGAATTTTGAAAAAAGTGGAGAAAGTGTAAACAATAAGTTTGGAAGAATAGAAAGAGGAAGTGATGACACTGTCAGGTCAGGTGGTTTTTACAAAAATTTAGGAACTGCCACTTTAAATAGAGCAGTGGGAAATCCTGAAAGAAACTTCTCAAGTCCTTCTACTTTTGAAAATGTTTATTATGTTTTTAATGGAGATGTATCTCAGGATGATTTTGGAGGTGGTGATACTTCAGGAAGTACAGGAAACGTTCAAGTTGGAGGCTCAGGGTTGAATGCCACTACACTTGTCAAGAATGAAGTTGGCAACAATGTCCTTGAGTGGAATATAGATTTAGGAATTACATCTCAGTCGTTCGATGCGTTTGGCGACAACACCGTAGAGTTTGAGCTTTTCTTTACAGTGGCTAGGTTAGATGAAGATGATGATGTCTTAAATCATGTTGTTAAGCATCAGAGTCAAACATACTATGTTTCTCTTAACGAAACCCAAAGTCCTCACGACTTTAGCATAAGCTATAGTGATAGTTTGAGCCTTGATGATGCTGTTGGCTCAAAGTATGCTTTGTTTGTTGCTTTTAAGGTAACAGATTGGGCAGGACAAGGCTCAGGTAACTTTTTTCTTACATTTAAGAACGGAAGCTACTTTCAAATATCAGGAAGTACATTTTTCTCTATAGGAGAGGATATTGACCAAATTCAATACCTTTTACCTCAAGGAAGTCAAGCAGATTTTTTGAGTGGAATTACTCAAATGTTTAACCTTCAGTATAGAACCGATGCAGCCTCAAAGGTTGTTTTTGTTGAACCTTACGACCATTTTTATGAGGCATCCTCTAATTCTGTTGATTGGAGTGATAAAATAGATTACTCAAAAGACATTCAAGACGAGTTTATTTATGACATAAAATCTAAGCTAGAATTTAAGTATAAGGATGCAGGTGATGATGCTTTCTTGGAAAGATACAATAAAAAGAATGATGTTGATTGGGGTTCTTATAAGGAGGTTGACGAAAGTGGCGCTTTATTTGATGGAGAATATAAGGTTGAAAACAAATTCTTTTCACCGACATTTAATTGGACTGAGCCTGACTATATTGATGAAGATGTTATGCCCAAGACTTTTTCTCCTTTGATACCAATATATCACAAAGAGTTTTCTGACTTATCAACAGATGAAGAAAGGTCAGAAAAAAGTTTTGACATAGGAGCTAGAATACTTCTTCTTCCTCCACAAAACCCTATAGATGATGCTTTTGCATTAGATGGTAGAATGAGGTCGTCAGAAACAGGTGAATATACAGGATATACTCTTGCAAGACTTCCTAACCAAAATGTTGAGGACCAAAGCCAAGTAACGAATCAATACGTTAGAGCAAACTTTATAAATATACACAACTTGTTTAAGACAGCAGCATCAGGCTATGTTACAGCTAAGTTAAATAATGGATTTGAAGATGTTGACTTAAATCTTTCATACTCTAATGTTATTTTTAACACTGTCGCTACCAATAGTCAAACAACCATGAATGGCTTGTATTATTATTATTACAGTAAAATGATTAAGCAGCTCAAGCAAAAGCCAAGATTAAAAATTATTTACTTAAATCTTAAAGTATCAGATATATCATTGTTAGATTTTAAAAAGTTGGTTTACATAAATGGAGTTTACTATAGAATAAATAAAATTATTGACTTTCAGCCACACAAACAGCAGTCCACAAAAGTTGAACTGTTGGAGTATTCGTTTTTAGGTAGAGATAGTGTGTTGTTGGGTGAGTCTGCTAATTTAGAAAGTATTACACTGTAATGAGAAAGATAATAACAGACATAAGAGATAAAACAAAAAGTCAAACCAAAAACACAGGTCATATTCTTTGGTGTACTGTAAATAGTGTTCTTACACCTGTTGTTTACGAGGAAACAGATTTTGATGGCAATCAATACTATAAAGAAGTGTTTTTGACAAATGCTAAAAAGATAAAAGCTAGAGAGTCATTGAAGCACGTTTCACAATCTAATACTGCTTTGACTGAAATTGTAACAACAACAACAACAACAGCTCAAGGAACTACAACATCTACAGAGCTGTGCCAATAAAGCCTGTAGCTGTATTTAGTTATGACTTTGGTGTAATTACAACTTCAGATAGAGTTTCGCAATGGAACAGCACTTTAGGTGGCTATATACTACAACAAACAACAGCAGACAATCGACCATTTTTAGGGCGAACAGGATTTGGTCAGGCTTTATCATCTCCAATTCACTTTAGATGGATAACAGCAACAGCTCCAAACGGATTTATGACATTAAACAATCCTATAAGACTTTTTGGAGATTTTACAATAATTTTTGCTGCCACATTTTTTCCATCTCCTGAGATTCTTAAAAAGCTAAGAATTTTAGGTAATTCTTCTAATAGTGATATGTTTATTTCTATGGCTGAAACATCAACAGTTGATGGTATTTCAGGTTATCAGCTTAGTATTAGTTCTGCAACAAACGGAACTGTTTTTACTCCAAGAGATACATTGTTTACACCTGAAAGAACCACAAATGTTGCAACATTTATAAGAAGGGGTGATAAATTGACTATAAGAGAAAATGGAGTGAAAAAAGCAGAGGGAACTATTGTAACAGATGAGTTAACTTTTGACCAAGTTGGAAAGAAAGGCTCAACTGTTGTTGACAACTATTTTAACGGAATGATATATAACATATCAATATATGATGGTGCTTTAGATTCTAATTTAGAACAGTTGGAAAGAGATATAGAAACACGAGCAAGTCAAGCTATACAATAAATTATGTCAAAACTAAGCAAAAAATCAATGAGGTCTATTCTTACCGAAATCGGTGAGGTTTTGGTGGTTGCCATAAGGGATGAGCTTCAAAATCAAGGTCATGTAAACACAGGCAGACTAAGAGATAGTATTGGTTATGAGATAAACGAGTTTGGAGGTAATATAACCTTAACCATATTGCTGATGAGGTAGATTATGCATCTGCCATAAATGATGGCTTTAGACCAAGCTCTTTGCCTAACATTGATGCAATAGAGGAGTGGGTTAGAGAGAGAGGCATAAGGTCTGACAGCGATAAGATAAACAAATCTAAAAACCCTGAAAGAAGATTAGCATTTGCAATAGCTAAATCAATAATGCAAGAGGGTTCACCTACAAGCGGTGCTTTCAAGTTTTCCAAGAATGGTTTTAGAAGAGGTTTTGCAAACAGACCTTTTGGATCAAGAAGAAGGTCAATAGAAAGTAAGATTGTTGAAGGAATGACAGTAGAACTAGAAATATCATTAGATAGTATAACAAAAGAAATATAATGGCTAAAAACGTAAATACACTTATTAAGGTAACTGTTGTAGGTAACAAGGAACTTATACAGTTAAGACAAAACATTGAACTATATTCTAAAAATCTAAAAGACCTTAAAAAGGAGAATAAGGATGTAAAGAATATAAACAAGGAAACAGCTCAGTCTTTTGCCGAGAATGAAGCTAAACTGAAGGCAGCAAGAGCAGAGTATAAGAAAGCACAAAGCGACCTTAAAAATATGTCTAAAGCAACCAAAACAGCAGGTAGCTTTACAATGAAGATGGCTAAAGCTTTTGGTGTTGCACAACTTGCTGTAGATGGATTCAAGAAAGTTACAGGTGTTCTTTCTAATCAGATAAAAGATGCTGTTGGAACATTTAAAAGCTTTGAGTTCGAGATGGCTAAGGTTAAATCTATCTCAGGTGCTACTGACGAAGAGTTTGCCAAACTTCGTTCTTCTGCTGAAGAGTTAGGTCGTTCTACGTTCTTTACAGCCACACAGGTTGCAGAGCTTCAAATAAACTTCTCTAAGTTAGGTTTTACAGCAACAGAGACCCTACAAGCACAAGAAGCGGCTCTTTTAACAGCAACTGCCACAGGTGAAGATTTAGCAAGAACAGCAACGGTTATAGGTTCTACGCTTAGAGGTTTTGGTTTACCTGCTACTGAAGCGGCTAGAGCCGCAGATGTTATGGCGGCATCTTTCACAAGTTCTGCATTGACACTTGAGAAGTATCAAACCTCTATGACAAAGGTTGCACCTATTGCCACTCTTCTAGCTTCTCTATGGAAGAGACGACAGCCATTATGGGTTCTCTTACAGATGCAGGTATTGAAGCCTCTATCGCAGGTACATCTCTGCGTAACATATTCCTAAAGTTGGGAGACCCATCTTCAGATTTAGCTAAAAATCTAGGAAGAACTGTAAATTCAGGAGACGAGTTGGTTAAAGTTCTGAAGGATATGAAAGATGATGGTATAGATGTCGAGAAGGCTTTGGCTAATGTTGAGAAGAGACAGGTTACTGCTTTTGCTACTATGGTTAGGTTCGCTGACAAGATAGGTGAGCAATCAGAAGCTTTTAGAAATTCAAGGGGTGCGGCTCAAGAAATGGCTGACATTATTGGTGATACTCTTGAAGGTGCTACACTTCGTTTTCAATCAGCACTTGATGGGTTGAAGATTGCATTGGTTGGAGAGACAGGTTTGGGTGGTGCTTTGAAGGGAACTTTAGACAGATTTGCATCATTTCTCAATAGATTAGCTGAAAGCAACACATTTGTGTCAGGATTTAAAAGTTCTGTTTTATTCCTTATAAATGGACTAAAGGTATTAGTAACAACAATAGCGGCAACCACTCTACAACAAAAGCACACGCATTAGCTAAAAGTGGTGCTGCTACCGCAACAAATTTGTTTGCTAACTCAACTAAGTTTTTGAACAGACAGTTGAGGATAATGAATGTTCTGATAAAGAGAAACCCTATTGGTGTTGTTGTTGGTTTGATAACTGCCGCAGCTAGTTCTTTGGTTTTCTTTAGAGATAGAACAGAACAGTCTGCCGAAGCTCAAAGAAAACTGAATGAGCAACTCAAGATTGAGCAAGAGCTTTTGCAAAGCAAAGTTTATGATGACTTCTTAAAAAAGATACAAGACGAGATTGGTTTGAGTAGAACTGTTTTTGAAGATGGAATAATAAAGGATGGAATAATAACAGACCAAGAGGTATTAGAAAGATTTAAGAAAGACTTAGAGAGCTTTAACGAAAGCGAACTTATACAGTTTGGTAGGTTCTTCAAAGATGAGATTGTTGCCTTACAAAGGGAAGCAGAGCAGCATCCTGAAGGATTGTTGAAAGATGTTATACTAGGCAAAGAAGAACATTTTAGAGAAATGCTAGGACTTACAACTTCTGAGTTGATTAAGATAGCAGAAATGAGAGATAGTCTTTCAGGTAATGTTGAATCCACCATTATTACCAATGGTGATGGTGGCGATGTTCCTATTGGATTGCCTGATGCTCATATTGTTTCAGATAGGATGCAAGAAATAGAAGATGAGATAGCTCTTAAAACTCAAGAGTTGCAACAGTTTTATGTTGAAGGAAGAATATCCACAGAAGCACAGCTAGAGCAAGATATACTTGATATGAAGCTAAAAACATATCAAGAAGAAATGAATCTCTTAAATATGTCATCAGTTGCTCACAATCAAGTAACAGAAAAGTTTTTGGAATTAAAGACTAAAGAAAAAATAGCAACAGAAAAAGCTAACAACGCTCAAGTAGAATCAAATAAAAAGTTACAAAAACAAGAAGCTGAAAAAATACAAAACGTCATACTACACGCTCAAACAGCAGAAGAAGCACTAGCCAACCTTCTGAGCATGAAGATTAATGAAATACTGTTAGAAGCGATGGCATCTCTTTGGAAAGATGGTTCTATTCCGTTTTTAGCAAAAGTTGGTTTAGCTGTTGGAATGAAAGCGTTAGTAACTCCATTAATAAACAACTTGCTTAACGGTGGTGGTGGACAGACAAGCGTGGTAGGAAGTGAAAGTGGGGAGATGCAATTTGAAAAGGGTGGTCTTACAAGAGGTGGAATGTTTCAGGGTGCATCACACGCAAATGGTGGTGTTAAATTTAGGGTAGGTGGAACGATACACGAAGCTGAAGGTGGTGAAGCTATAATCAACAAGAGGTCAACTGCAAGATTTAGACCTATACTATCAGCTATAAACTCCTACAATGGCAATGGTGTTAAATTTGCTGATGGTGGTATTATATCTCAAGGAGAGAAGTACGCAATGGGTGGTGAGCTAAGAAGTGTTCAGTCAATGGTTAGTGGCTCAACAACTCAAAAGGTTGTGTTAGTTGAGAGTGATGTTACTAATACTCAGAACAGAATATCAGCACTTGAAAGTCAGTCATCTTTTTAATATATTGCATTATGGCTATTAGGCAAAATAAAATGGACATTGTAAGTGAGTTTTTAGACTTGATGTATAATGAAATAAAAAATAAATACTCTGAAGAAGCAGGTATAAAGAATGTTATTTATCACTTGGTTGAAAGAGGAATCGTAGAGCCTAAAAGATTAAGAAACTATATGATAATAAACGACTTCTCTAAAATGCTTAAAAACAACAAAGGACACAGTACTCACACATTTATGGATTTGTCTATAAAGTATGACGTTTCTGACAGAACTTGTCAAAACATTGTTTACAAGGAGAGTAAAAAAAATACAAGAAACCACAACATAAGATAATTTTGTAGAGCTTTTCGTATATATAGTAAAGACATAAGCTAATTTTGCAATTATGAATAATTGGTACAACATAAAAAATACAGATGAAATTGCTGAAATATCTATCTTTGACGAGATAGGTGATTACGGTACATCTGCAAAAGATTTCGTTGAGCATATATTAAGTATAGGTAAGAAGGATATTACACTAAGAATCAACTCTGTTGGTGGTAGTGTTTTTGATGGTCTTGCTATATACAATGCTTTACGTTCTCATAGTGGTTTTGTAAACATAAAGATTGAAGGTTTAGCTGCTTCAATATCTACTGTTATAGCAATGGCAGGAGATAACATTGAGATGGCTGAAAATGGATTCTTTATGATACATAACCCATTCGGACAATCGGCAGGGGAAGCTGTTGACTTTCGCAAAACTGCTGATTTGCTTGACAAGATAAAAGATGAAATCATTGAAATTTATCAAAGAAAAACAAAACTTCCTTATGATGTTTTGTCTAAAATGATGGATGAGGAAACTTGGTTATCTAGTCAAGAAGCACAGGAGCTTGGGTTTATTGATGAAATAAATGAGCCAATTAAAGTTGCTGCTAAATTTGATTTCTCTAAGTTTACTAACGTAGATGAAAAGAAAATCAAAGATGTTTTAGAATTAAATAATAATAAAAAACTTTTTAAAATGACCGAAGAATTGAAAACTTGGTTTAACAGTCTTAAAGAGGAAATCGTTATGGCTGTTAAGGGAGATGATGCTTCAACTCCTGAGAATGAGGTTTCTGTTGTTCTTTCTGATAATGAAGATGTAACTAACAAGCTTACTGAGTTAAGCGAGAATGTTTCTTCTTTGGAGTCTGAGAAAGAGGAATTGGCTACTTTAGTTGGTGAAAAAGAAGGCACTATTGCTGAATTGACTAATAAGGTTGCTGAAATGGAAGCTAAGTTGAATAAAAACGAAGCTACTGAAACTGTTGTGGAAGCTGATAATGAGCCTTCAATAACTCCAACTGAGGAAGTTGTTAACGAGTGGGATGCTTTTGCTAAATCAATCTTAAAATAATTAACTTAAAAATAATAAAAAATGGCTTATACAAGTGCTAATTTACCTACTGTTAATCAGTATGATGTAAATAAAACAATCCTTGAACCTTTATTCTTAGGTCAAGATTATATGCAATATATGGATGTTATGCCAAATGTTGCAGGAACTGTCGTATTGGATAGATTCCAAGCTCTAAGTGGTATTACAAAGGAATTTGCTTCAGGTGCTTTTTCTGCTGAAACAGGCGAGAAAGGTGCTGCTGTAACTATCACTCCAAAAAGAATGGAAGCTGAAATCGCTTTCGCAGGAAACTCTTTATTCAACAAGATGAAAGGTCAGTTGATGAGAGCAGGACATGACTTTGATAATGTTGACGGAACTATTGTAAAAAACATTCTTCTTGACTTAATCGGAGAGGGTGTTCAGGCTGACTTTAATCGTCAGTTATGGTTGTCTGATTCTGCTGCTTCAGGTGCAGATTTAGGTATTTATGATGGTATCTTCCAAGCTGCTTTTGAAGTAACTTCAAACAAAATCAACAGAAGTAGTATCTCTCCTGAGCAAACTACTGATGCTGCTTTAGTTGCAGGTAATGGTATCAAAATCTTACGTGCTTTATATGACAATGCTTCTCCTGAGCTACTAGGTGCAGGAAATCACGTATTGTTTGTATCAGGTGATATTGCTGACGATTATCAGTTAACTCTTGAAGGAACAGGATTTACTTCATCAGGTTACGGAACTTTAGTAAACGGTGTTCCTCAGCTTACATTCCGAGGTATTCCTATAGTTGTTCGTAGAGATTGGGATGTTGCTATTGCTGCTGACGTTGCTAATGTTAACGGAGCTTCAAATGCTGCTGAAACTCACCGAGCTATGCTAACTACTAAAGATGCTTTTGCTGTTGCAACTGACTTTAATAGTAACTCTGTTGAGCAGTGGTATTCTAACGATAACAAAGAGTATCGTTTCCGAGTGGCTTATTCTGTTGGTTGTGCATTGAAAGATGCTAAACTAGCTGTTTATTACACTCCTGATAACATGGCTTAATCAAATTAATTAAGGGGGATGAAATACTCCCCCTTATATTTTTAACTTTTAATATAACAATAAAATGGCAATAGAAAATATCGCAGTAGTACACACTGATATGGAGCAGAGAGGTGGTCTTAAAGCTCTAGGTGTTTTTATGTTTTCTGATATTTCTGCTATCACTTTTGATACAGACGGAAATCATCAGATTACTGCTCTAACTGATGCAAACGGTAAGTTGTTTGAGTTAAAGCAAGGTACAGGTTCTTTGACCTCAACAGGAACTAAAGAGGGTGGAACAATTATGTTTGAACACACTGTTACAGCATATATTCCAAACCTTTCTGATGCACATTTAAGTGCGATAGACAATCTTTCAAACAGAAATTTAGTTATTATGTGTTTAGACTATAATGACAATACTTACGCTGTTGGTTTGTCTCAGAAATATCATGTTGGAGCAGCTACGGATGCTCACAACCAAATGTATGCAAGACTATCAAGTGTTGAAATGAACACAGGAGCTGCTTTAGGAGATGAAACAGGTGCTACACTTACGTTCACTTGTCAATCAGGAGAGCTTCCTTACTTAATTGAGGATGCTGTAACTATTGATGCATCAGCAGGTACGTTCTCAATAGCTTAATACTAATAATTAATACTTAGTTAGGGGTTCGCCCCTGACTTTGTATTTTTTTTATATATTGCAATATGGAATATAAAGCAAAAAAGAAATCAGGGGTTACTTATTTCAAGGGAATCTCTATAGATTGGTCGAAAGCTACTCAAAAAGATTTGAAAATTGTTTTTGACTTAGGATATACTAAATTTGTAACAAAAGAAGATGCACAACCGAAGAAAACCAAATCAAAAGCAAAAGAAGAATCAAGCAAAGACATCTCAGATAAAGAGTAGTTTTGGAACTAAGTATGCTTTTGTAAATCTATCTACTCCTGAAGTAAGCACAGAAATAAAAGATATTGACAGGATAAGGGAGGAGTATATTCCTTTTGGTAAAGATAATTTGTTTCCTCAGTATTTAGCTGAGTTAAAAAGACAATCATCAACACATCGTTCAGTATTAGCACAAAAGACAACATTCACAACAGGTAGTGGATTTTTTACTAAAAATGAATCATTGGCAGAATATATTGATGATATAAATGCTGATGGAGAAAGCTTAAAAGATGTATTCAAAAAACTTGCAGACGACTATTTTACTTATGGAAATGCTTATCTTGAGGGGGTTCTTTATGATGGTGGTATAAATTTTTATCATAAAGATGCTTCAACAGCAAGAGTAAGTAAAAATAAAAAAGCATTTGCTTTCATCCTGATTGGACTAACTACAGTAAAACTCCTGAGAAAAAACAGGTAATACCTGTTTATCCAACAATATCTTCTAGCAGATTTATTATACATTACAAGGACTATGAAAGCACTTTTAATTTTTATGGCTTACCTGATTACGTTGCTTCTCTTGAGCATATCGCTATTGATTACGAGATTGGTAAATTTAATCATACGGCATTCAAAAATGGCTTCAGTCCTTCAGCAATAGTAACTGTAAACGGAGATTTTGGTGAATCTGAAGCTGAAAAGTTTGTTGAAACTGCTAAAGAAACATTGACAGGCAGTGGAAACAACTCAAAGATATTATTCCTTGTAAAGAATGGGGATGATAGTAGAAACACTGATGTTCAGATAATTAGCAACAAAGAAGATGGAGACTTCTTGGATTTGCAGAAGCTAACCGACCAAAACATTATTACTGCTCACAGATGGCAACCTGCTTGAGTGGTATAGTTTCTTCAGGAAAGATGAACAATACAGGTAGTGAAATTAGAATAGCTTATGAATTAGCTATGAGTACGGTAATAAAAGACACTACAAACATTTTGTTGTCTCCAATAAAAAAGGTTTTAAATAGAGAGTTAGGTCTTGACACAGAGGACTTGCAGGTTGTTTATGAACCACCAATATCATTCTTATCAGACTTAGACCCTAAGCAGGTTCTTACAATCAATGAGCAGAGAATGATGTTAAACAAAGACCTTTCCGAAATACCTGATGGTGAGTTGCTAATATCTGATAGACAGACAATTAGAGTTGAACGACAAAACAGAGATATATAATGGCAAACGTAAGACAATACAACAATTTTGTTACAGCATCAGAGGTAATTACACAATCGTTCACTAATCAAGCAACAGACCAAGCTTTGATTAGTAATGAGATAATAACAATAGCTGAGTTAGCACATATCAAGCCTTATCTTGGATTGGATATGTATGAGGAGCTTAAAACTCAGAATCATAACAGCACCCTTACAACTGCTAATTCAACATTATTGACTGACTTTCTTAAACCTGCTCTTTGTTGGTATGTTAGGTTTGAGGTGATGAATGAGATACAGTATAATACAACATCAGCAGGTTTGGTAATAAACACATCTGACTTTAGCAGTCCTGCTAGTGCCGAGCAGTTTAATCAAATGAAAAGTGATACATTTAGGAAGGCTCAAGTTCTTTTAGATGACATGATTGCTTATATCACTCATGAGGATCAAACTAATAGCTATCCGTTATATGGAAAGGATGGCGATAGCTCTATGCCTAATGATGGTGATTTAGCTAAGAAAATGAACGGAATAATTTTTTATTAATGGCAACTGATTTTCCAAAAAAGGGTGATGATAAAAAGATTTCTTTGCGTAACAGCGAGGAGAGGCAGTTTGACTATGAGTTTGCTAAAAACCTAAAAGAGCAACAGCCAAAGATATGGAAGGCAGGAGGTAACATTCGTGGCAATGAAGCCTTTATGCTTTGGGGTAGAGCAAGGGATGGTCAAGATACCGAAGCTATCAGAGATTGGATAAAAGAAAGGGAATCATGGGCAAAAAGACATTTTAGAGATGGTCAAAAGTTTAAAGGAGATGTTGAGCCAAATCTTAGCAATGTTGCAGGAGTTGTGGCACAAATTAAATGGGGTGTTATCGGAAATCTTGGGGAGCAAGGAATGAAAGATGTCATCTTGGAGTTAACAAAAAAATTAGAAGGAAGAAAAGATAATATGAAAAATGTAAGTCCAACCGTAAAGAAAGGTTTAGAAAATAAGGTTAAGGAACATAATGAGGAGGTAAAAGACCTTGATGTTAGTTGGAATGCAAGAGTAACATATAAGAAGTTGGAGAAGGTGTTTGACAGGGGGGTCGGTGCTTATCGAACTAACAGAGAATCGGTTAGACCAAACGTAACCTCTGAGGAGCAGTGGGCATACGCAAGAGTTAATTCTTTTCTTTTCGTAATGAAGAAGGGTCGTTTTCAAGGTGGTCAGCATGATACTGACTTATTGCCGAAAGACCATCCTATGAAGAAAGCTATGGATGATGCTGAAAATCAGAAGGTTAGAAAAAACCCTGACTGTCCTGATGGATATGAACACCAAATGCCTGATGGCAGCTATATGTGTGGCAGAGAGCATGGTGGTGATGGGTATGGCAACTATGATGAGAAAAAGATTTTAGCCTTTCTAAATATAATGAAAGAAGATTTAATAACAGAAATAAAATTAATTAAGAAGTAAAATGGCAAGTACAATAACAAACGCAACCCTTACCGTTGTGGTAACAGAAACACTTTCTTTAGGTGGCACTCAGTATGGTGGTGAAAAAACTCTTGAAATATCTAATATAAATGAAGTTTTTAAGAGAATAGTAAAATGTGCAGCTAGTCAAACTACAACTATTGCAACATTTAACGGAAATGCTTTTGCATCAGACAATGCTATTGATTTAGAAGATGCTAAGTATATTAGAGTTACAAATCTTGACGACACCAATCCTATAGAGTTAGCGATAGTAGGTGCTGCAACATTATATCAAGTTAGACTTGCAGCAGGTGAATCTCACATTTTAGGCGCACCTGATGATTTAATGTTGGCAGAAGCAGACACATCTCCTAGTTTTGGCACAATGGCTGATATATCTAGTATTCAGGTGAATCCTGCTGCTAACGATGTAGATATGGAAATTTTTATAGCATCAGCGTAATATGGCAAGTAACGAACATAGCAGTTAGATAACGCACAGCTTCATGTGCCTAAAGACTTTAGTACAGCATCTAACAATACAATTCTTACCAAGAATAATTCAGGTGCATTGCAATGGCAAGATGATAGATTGAGAACAACTCAGTACGTGAGGGTTGCAGGTTTTTTAAGCAAGTCAACAACTGATGAGTATGCTCCAACTTATGCAGGTTCTTCAACGCATACTTTTGACACCGTTATTACAGACCCAACTAATGATGCACAAGATGCTGTTGCTCAATCTATTCTTTACTTGAGCAGAGGTGGCTACATTTCTTCATTTGATGGTCTTATTGCAATTAATAATACTGTAAGCCTTGAGATAAGGTTATATAAGGGAACACCCACTGACGAGAGTTCTTCAGGATTTGACTTAGTTCCTCTTGGAGATACAATGACCGAAACAGGTGAAGGAAACACAACTCCAAATCTTTTTAACATGACATCTTTGGGTACTTCTGCAACATTTTCATCAGGAGATGTTTTGTTCGTAACCTTGAAACCAACGGCAGCAACATCAACAGTTGCTAGGTTAAACTCTACAATACAAGTAGTTTATACATCATAATAATGGCAAGAGTAACTACAGCACAAGAAATAGCATTGATGAAACAAAGAATGGACTCTATGGAAAGTAAGCTAGATAAAATGGATAAAAAGCTAGATGATTTGACAAAGAACTTGCTTGACCCTGACAATGGAGTTGTGTCTAGGGTAAATAAAAACACATCTGCTAGACTTAGTATGTTTAAGGCTTTGTGGATTTTGTGGAGTGTTGTAATCGGCTCACTGTTAGCCTATTTTCTTAGTAACAATGGCTAAAGGTATATCTTTCGTATTTAGAGAAAAGCCAAAGGTTAAAAGAAAGGGCATACACTCAAAAAGTAAGAGTAGAACGAAGGGAGGAAAACAATATAAGAAATCATATAACGGACAAGGGAGATAATGGAAGAAGCATTCAAACTAATTGAAAACTACGGACTGTCGGTTGTTTTGCTTATGGGAAGCCTCTATGCTTTATATAAGTTTTTCTTTTTTAGCATAAGAGAGGTGAAGGTTGGCTTTGAAAAGCGACACGAATCTTTGAGAGAGCAAATGAATGATGTAAAAGAGAAGCTGAATATAATTCTTGAATTTATCAAGAGAAATGATAAGTAAAAGTCTTGAAATATCTGTTGGTAATATAATATGGATAATTGGAGTTATATTTACAATGGGGATTGCATATAGTCAAATAGGTCAGCTTGAGGAGGATATAATTGTCTTAGAGAGAAGGTTGGAGAAAAAAATAAAAGTCATTAATGAAAATGATGACAAGATTAATGAATTGGAAAAAGAAATAGCTAAATTAAAAAATTGTAAGTAATGAAATACATTTGTAATATAATATCTTTTTTGACATTTGGTAAAGTTTGTTTTAGCAAGTGTAAGGCTTGTAAAAAAAGCTGTTAAACTGCTGAGTATTAATGGAATTAGTTGTACTTAGATATAACATATCTTCTGATAGCACGAATGGTATGTTATTGGAAAAGACTTGGATGGGTTATGACTTTCTTTGCTACACTCTTGAAGATGAAGAAAGGGATGTAAAGGTCAAGGGAGAAACTATGATACCCTATGGCAGATATGAAATAAAATTAAGAAAAGAAGGGTGGTTTTCATAAAAAATATAGTGAAAGGTTTTCTGATATACATGATGGTATGTTGCATATCACTAACGTTCCTAACTTTGAGTATATTCTCATACATTGTGGAAATACTGATGAACACACGAGTGGTTGCCTACTGTTGGGAGATTCTCAAGAAAACAACGAACTAATTACAGGTGGATTCATTGGAAAGTCATCACAGGCATATAAGAGAGTTTATAGCAAAGTTGTTGAGCATTTGCAACAAGGAGAGCAAGTATTCATAGAATACAAACACACTAATGATTTTTTTAACTAACCCTTGCTAAAGGGTTCGTAAAGGGTACTTTATACCCTATATAATAAAGATAAAGCTAAATATAAATATAAGGTTAAAGATATGAATATATTGGGAAAGATTTTTTCTTCAGGAGCAAAAGATTTGGTAGATTCCGTTGGAACTGCCATAGATAAGATACATACCTCAGCAGAGGAAAAGGAACTCATAAAAGCTGAGGTGGAAAAGATAATACTAGACCATGACCACAGGATGCAACAGCAAATCACAAAGAGGTGGGAAGCTGATATGCAGGGTAATTGGCTTACCAAGTCTATCAGACCACTATCACTAGCATTTCTTCTTGTTGTTCTGACAGTTTTTACTTTGGTTGACTTTGGATTTGTTGATTTGCAAATTAAAGACTCTTGGATTGATTTATGGCAATTACTAGCAATTACTGCTTTTGGTGCATATTTTGGCGGTCGTTCTATAGAAAAACAAGAAAATAAATTAACTTATGTTTTTTTGTTATATTTGAATACACGATTTTGTGTGAATCGTTTGTGTTTTAGTTTTTCAGATGGGGTGTTTAATAGCATCCCATTTGTTTTTTTATGATATTTTTTATACTTTTGCACAAACAATAATGATGAGGCAATACAGACCTAGATTAACTCAAAAAGAGTTTGAGTTGATAAAAAAACACAGAAGCGGAAATGGTGTTGGTATTATTGGAGACACACACGAACCATTCTGCCACCCTAATTACAGGGATTTTTGTTACGAGGTATTTGATAGGTTTGGTGTTTCACAAATAATACACATAGGAGATGAGGTTGACAATGCGGCTTTGTCTTATCACGAGAAGCTTACAGATATGCCTAATGCAGAAAGCGAGGCTGAACAAGCTCAGAGAGCTATGGAGAAATGGTATAACACATTTCCTGATGTTAAGGTTTGTGTTGGCAATCATTCTGCTCTACCTTTTAGACAGGCTACCACAGCAGGAATACCTAAAAGGTTTTTAAAATCTTATGAAGATATATGGAACGCACCCAAAGGTTGGAAATGGGAGTTGCAGTGGGAAATTGATGGTGTCCTATATGAGCATGGAACAGGAAGTAGCGGTGCAAGAGCTGCCGTAAACAGAGCGACCTCCAACAGGCAATCCACAGTTATAGGTCATTGCCACTCCTTTGGAGGTGTAAATTATATGGCATCAAGAAACGACTTGATATTCGGAATGAATGTTGGGTGTGGCATTGATGTGGATGAAATGGCATTTTCTTACGGAAAGAACTTTCCTAAAAAACCAACATTAGGATGTGGTGTTGTATTAGACGGAGGAAAGACCGCTATATTTATGCCTATGGACTTAGGAAGCAGAGTTTCCATTATCTAGTAAATAAACTTTTTTTGTATTTTTTTGTAATTTTTTCTTGCAGATTAAAATAATTGTTGTATCTTTGCATCAGTTATTAATCAATAAAAACAAAAACATGAACGAATTAAAAGTAGAAACTATCAAAAAAGGAGATGTCCTTTTTCTTTTAGACAGCAAGATTGACTTATTAGAAAAAAGCTTAAAGAACGACGAAACTGAGGAGGTTGAGTGGAAGTCTAAAAATAACAAAAACTTAGAGGAATGGTTTAATGGCAGAGTTGATGCTAGAAAGTTTGACCTCGATTCACTAAAACGACTAAGAACACTAATTAATAAATTGTAAAACTATGACAGAAGTGATTAAAGAAACTAGAAAAGAAGCATTAGGTAGATTGTTCAAGACCAACGGTCTAGTACAAGAGGATGTTTACAAAGACAAGCGTGGATTTGTAATCATCACTAGGTCAGGTATTGATAAGATTATTAGTAATCGAAATATACAGTTAGAGTATGAGCCAATCGTTATGGAAAAAGATTGGGTTGTTCTAAGGTGCGTAGCCTTAATGACTAAAGGCAAAGATATTGGTCAAACTAGGGTTGAGTCTTTTGGGGAGTCATCCAAAGAAAACACGATGGGTCTTGCAGGTAAGTTTCCTGTGGCTATGGCTGAGAAAAGAGCTAAGTCAAGAGCAGTGTTGATGCTTACAGGATTTTATGAGCAAGGAGTGTTTGGTCAAGACGAAATGATAGATGAGTAAAGATTTAGATTGGATAGAGGAATTGCTTGAGAGTGAGCCTATTAGCAATATGCAAATAGCAGTTATTGAGGGTTTACTTTCAGGTGTTCCTTACGAGCCTGAATCAATTAGAGACATTGAAAGTGGTCTTTTGCATCTTAGCTACAATGAGGCAAGTGAGCTAATTAAAAAGCTAAAGGATGACTACATAGATAGAGACCCAAGAGAGCAATTTAAAAAAATGTTTAGGTATGGCGACTAGAAAACACGCACTAACAAAAGAGGGTGCTATTATAGCAATAACTCGAAATCAGTTGGGGGAACATAAGGAGAAGCTTGGAAAAGGTATTAGAAAGACTTTTATAGAGCTTTACTTACAACTCCCTGACAGTAAGATAAAAGAAACTTATCTGTCAGAATTTGGAATAGAATTAGTAATTGTTAAAATTTGAATTATGAAAAAAGCAAACAACGATTTTGAAGCTCTAGTTAGAGTTTTAGGAATCACAAAAAAAAGGTTTGGTGAGATTACAGGTGTTAAGGGTTCTACCATTAGCAAATATCTTTCAAACCCAACGGAGTTGAGGCTCAAGCACATATCTTTATTCTGTAAAGAAGAGGGTGTTTCAAAGATGGGTCTAGGAGAAGAAGAGGTTATTAATATAATAAAAGGAAATGATAGATAGAGTTGATTTACTTAAAGAGGCTGTGTGTAAGCACTACCAAGTAAGCATGAGTGATTTGCACGACAAAAGAAGGCATAGGGAGGTTTCTGATGCTAAAAGAATGTTATACTTTTTTTGCAGAAAGCACTTTAAAAAAACTTATCAGCAGATAGGAAAAATGATAGGTTGTCATCACGCAACTGTTATGCATCATAAAAGAAGAATGGATGAGTTGTTAAGTTTCGATAAAGAAGAGATGAGAAGATATATTCTTGTTAGGGATATGGTTTTTGGAGAGGAAACTTATATAGATGCTCAAGATGAATATGACTGCTTGATAAGAGAAAAGAAGCTTGTTGAAGAAAGAATGAATGAAATAGAATTAGAATTAAAATCATTAAATAAATTTAAGTATGGAAATTAAAGGAACGTTAGAAGCGAGGTTTGAGACTAAAGAATTCTCAAGCGGATTTAAAAAAAGAGAGTTTGTTGTAAATACAGGGGGCGATTACCCTCAGTCAATCAAAATGGAGGTTGTGAAAGATAACATTGAGAAGATTGGACTTATCGAGATTGGCTCTGAAGTGGTTTGCAAGATTGATATTAGAGGTCGTTTGTATGAAGGAAACTATTACAATAACATCTTAGCTTGGGCAATTAACACAGGAGCTTCTGCAAAGTCTGACGACAAGGTTGTTGAGGTGGGTGCTAATGATGATGACCTGCCATTTTAAGGTAAGAATGTTAATTAAAGCATTTGACTGTGAAATCATCAGATAACACAAAAAGAAAGAATGTGAAAAGGGTTGATGTTCTGCTTAGGCAGAACGCATCCCTTAACGCATCTTTGGGTATTGACAGTACAAAAACAGAGGTTGAAACTGTCAGAAAACAGATAAGGGCAAACATAAGAAAGATAAAGAACCTTTGTCCTTACACCTACTCGGTAATAAACATTGACGATAACCATAAAACTGTTGATTAGTGAAGTTTGAAACACCAAAAGATAAAAGAAGGCAGGAGAGAGCTGTAAAGCTATTCTGCAACACTTTCAATCTTGTTTACATTGACAAAGGAGAGTATTCCAAAATTGACTATGATTTGCAAAACAGGCAACTGTTGCACGTTGGAGCATTGGAGGTTAAGGGTTGTCCTGATAAAAAAATTGACGATGAGCTAACCGTTCAAGTCGCCATGAGAAAACTTGTTGACCTCCAACAATACCAAAAACAAATAAAACATCCTGTGGCTATATGTTGGGCATTTGATGATGGTATCGTATATGAACGACTAGATAATTTAGAGGGTAGATTTTATTTGGGAGGTAGAAATCCTAGAGAAGGTTCGTACTTTGACGTAGAGATGATGACAAAGATTGAAATAAAAAAATTAAAAAAAGTTTTGTTTTAATAAAAATAGTTCGTATCTTTGCCTAAGTATTAACAATTAAAACTAAAACAATGGCAAAAAGAATGACAGACACAGACAAATGGAAGAAAAGATTTGTCAGAGAATTATCACCACAACACAAGCTGCTATGGTTCTATATCTTAGATGACTGCAATCACGCAGGAATATGGGAGGTAGATTTAGAAGTAGCTTCTATAAGAGTTGGATTTGATTTATCACACGACAACTTACCATCTTCATTTGGAGAAAAAGTAATATCATTTGACAATGGAGATAAGTGGTTTATACCTGACTTCATTGACTTTCAATATGGCGAACTAAACCCCAACTCAAACGTTCACAAATCAGTTATTGCATTACTTGATAAATATAATCTTCAAGGGTATATGAAGGGTTCACAAACCCTACCTGATACCGTACAAGATAAAGATAAAGATATAGTTATAGTAAAAGCTAAAGCTAAAAGGTTTGTAAAGCCAACAGTTGTTGATATTGCAGAGTATTGTGTAGAAAGAAACAATGTTGTAGATGCACAGAAGTTCTATGATTATTATTCCTCTAATGGTTGGAGGGTTGGTAAAAATCCTATGAAGGATTGGAAGGCTGCTGTAAGAACTTGGGAAAAGAACACAGAAGAACCACAGGCTAAGGGTAAAGTACAGCAATCACTAGACACTTGGCAAGAGGCTAGAAAAATGATAAACAATGGATAAGAGCAGACAGGTATGGTTTAGGTTTAGCAACGACCTTGAGCAATTAAATGTTGATTGCGTTGACCTATTAAGCAAGTGTTATATGATGTTAGGACAAAGACCTGACACACAACAGGTTGTAATGATGGCAAAATTTCTTGTAGATGATTTGTCAAGATACTATGGATCAATGGAAATGGAGGAGGTTGCTTTTGCTTTCGAGCAAGGCATTAGAAATTCTGATAGTGGTGGATTTGTAAATGTTCGTAATTGGAATATATGGCTAAAGGAACATAAAGCAAAGTCTGCATTGAAGAGGCAGCAGAACCTAATAACTGACTATGACAAAGACAGGCATAATCAAAAGATGATAAGCGAAACTATTAACAAAGCAAAAAAATTAAACAATGGCAGTAAATAAACACGTTCAAAACATTTGTAAAGAGGGAAAGGATGGTCTTACCTGTATAGTTTTACCTAAAATAATTAACACAGACGTTGGCTTTCAGCTTATGTTTGGCAGAAATCAAGAGGGAGACAGGTTGACAAAACCATAAAAAAAGTTGTGTATTTGAAAAAAAATTCGTATCTTTGTACTAATAACAAACTAAAACTAAAACAATATGCAGAAAAAAGATTTATTACTAAGCACTCTTTCGGTGCAATCAAGCTCAGGGCAAGAAGATTTGATGATTGCCTACATTCAACAATTTGTAAACAACAATGTGCCAAACGCAACTGTCGAGGTCAAAGACAGAAATGTGTATGTTACTAAGGGTGATGCAGAATACTATCCTTGTATTGTGTCTCACACAGATACAGTTCACAAGATTCTAACAGACTTTGCAATCTATGAGAGGCACGACGTTCTGTTTGCTTACAGTAGCGACACAGAGACACAGGTGGGTATTGGCGGTGATGACAAGGTAGGTGTTTGGATTGGGTTGCAGATGTTGTTGGAGAAGGATTCAGTAAAGTGTGCGTTCTTCCACAGTGAAGAGATTGGTTGTATCGGAAGTTCAGATGCAGACATGGATTTCTTCAAAGATGTTGGTTATTGCTTTCAGTCAGATAGACGTGGCAACAGAGATTTTGTAAACAGCATATATGAGACCCAACTGTTTGGTGGTGAGTTCTCTAACAAAATATCTCCTGTGATAAAGTCTCATGGATATACAGAAACATCAGGTGCTTTGACAGACGTTTATCAGTTAAAGCTCAATGGTCTTAATGTTTGCGTTGCTAATATGTCTAGCGGATATTACGCACCACACACAGAAAAAGAGGTTGTATCTGTTTCAGATGCTATCAACTGCTGTGATATGATTTCCAAGTTGATAGACCTGTTGGGTTGCAACCTGTACGAACACACAGCACCAAGTTATGACAGATACGATTGGCTTGGTTATCCAACAAAGAAGGGTAAGAAAAATAAAAAGAAGAAGAACCGATACTCTTATGTAGAGTCTTATGACAACTTGGGTTATGCTTATGTCAACGGAAATAGGGTTGGTGATTTTATTGATGACTCTTACGACTCTTATGAATATGAAGATGACAACCTTCTAACTCATGCAGGAAGCTGTCAATGGTGTGATAGCAGGGTATATACCTACGATGAAGGGCAAGAGCATTATTGTGTGGGTTGTGATTCAATAGTTGATGAAACGCAAATCATAAAACTGTAACAATATGGAAACAATAATAATAGCACTATTGCTTATTTGTGTTTTATATCTTATGTTTGTAGTTGTCGATTTGAGGAGTGATATAGGCGACCTAGAGTTTAGGATGGATATATTGAAGGATGTTTGTAGCGACTACGAGAAAAGAATAAAATCATTAGAGAGTGTCAGTAAACGAGTTATTAAGCGAAGAGAGGGTGCAAATAAATATCGTAAGGTATTTAAGGGAGCTTTATCCCAATGTTCTTTTTACTGCAACAATGGGTGGTCAGTTTCAAAAGCACTACTCTCAGAGGTTGAAAGCAAAGCGTACAGGATATTTAAAGGGAGTATCAGACCTGCTTATATTCGAGCCAAACGAAAACTACAAAGGATTGTTTATAGAGCTTAAAAAAGACAAGAAGTCATATCCCACCAAAGAGCAAAAGATATTCATTGAGAACGCTTTAAAAAGGGGTTATTATGCAATATGCTGTAAGGGGTTTGACCATTGCAGGGAAATAATTGATAAATACTTTAACAACGAATTATAATGGATAAAAGCGAATACTACTACGACTACAAAAGAAATGTTGATGAGTCTGCTCACGAAACTGCTAGGCAAAGAAATATACCGAGCTACTATATTGGCTCTGTGTATGGCTATGAAGCTAGGAAGGTGTGTGAGGATTGGAGTTTGTCCTACAACATTGGGACTGCTGTAACCTACCTTTTGCGTTGTGGTAAGAAAGCAGAACAAGGTATGTCTAGCGGTGATAAGCATATTGATGATATTAAAAAAGCTATTAACCATCTCAAGTTTGAGATAGAAAAATTAGAGAATGAGCATTAATATATATGACAGAAAGGACATGAGGGTGGTGGCTATGCGAAGCGTAAGTTTACTATTGAGGAGGCTGAAGCAATAAGGGTTGAGTATAGTGGTGGTGGCATTAGTCAAAACAAGTTAGCCGCCAAGTACAATGTTAGTCAGCCGATTATCAATATGATAATTAAAAGAAAAACTTATTTAAAATAATTTGTATATTCAAAAATAAAGTTGTATCTTTGTAAAAGATTTGAGGGGGTAGCATAGGGGGGGGTCTCCCTGACTCACTTAAACGATAACTAAAACTAAAATTAAAAACGATATGAACTACGACCAATGGAAATTAATGTCAGATAGAGATAATAATAATTATGCTGACTTCGGACTATACTCTTCAGATGTAGAGTCTTTCTTAGAATCAAAAGGATGCACAGAGTTAAATGTAATTACTTGCAGTGATTCAAAAACAATAGATATGGGTTTTGCTTACAATGGTGTATATTACTATCACGATGACCTGTGTCAAAAAGAATATGATGGTATGTCGTTTGACGACATTATCAAATATGCTGACGACAGTGAAACTGCTTGTTGTGGTTCGAGTTATGATACAGACCACAGGAGATGCCATCACTGCCAAGAAGCTTTCTAAAAGTGTATTGTATTTGTTTTTAGTTTTTAATTAGAATTTGTTTGGGGAGTTTTCTGATTCATCTCCCCAAGCATTTTCGCCTTTGAAACTGCCAACGAATCCTCCTGAAACTGCTGTGAAACTGCTAGGGTTCTGTCATAGGGTGTTGCTGACCGCCTTATTTAGAATCGTTCTAAATAATGTATTATTGACTTTTGCAAGTTTTTTTCTATAAAGTTATTAACACTTGTATTGTTAATAAAAAATATGTTTTTTTCTTGGATATTAAAAAAGTTTATTTCTGTAATTTTTTTCTTGCTATGTTAAATTTTTTATATATATTTGCAGTGTAATTAATAACTAAAACAACAAACAAAATGAAAAATTTAATCAATTTACTAGAAAGAGTAGCCGATGAAAAGGGCGTTAAATACTTGACTAATTTACTAGAAAGAAGGGGCTTCAATAATGAACTTGTTTATTTTTTGTCACCTACATTCGCTGAAACTCAATACATAGACAGCGAATATATAGAAGAGTTGACCGAAATACTAGAAGAGTCTTTAGAGGAACTACCATTCTAACAATTAATAACTAAACTATACAATAAAATGAGAAAGTCAGTAAATCAAATAATCAAAAAAGCTGCAAAAGATTTAATATCTTTAGGGGGTGCAAAAATAGCGTATAAAACGACTACTCCCATTAAGTTGGGTCTAAGTATGTCAGACTTGTCAAAAGTATCTTATATTACAGAAAAAAGACAATTAGAGTTAATTCAAAACAACATAGTATCACCTGAGGAAATAAAAAACAATACTATTGACAGAAAAAAGTTTTTTTATCATACTTCAGTTGAAAAAATACTAGCAAAATCTTTCGTGCTAACCAAGCTATTATCTAACTGCTTATTTTTATTTATTATAGCATCTATATCTCTTTCGTACTGCTCCCTAAATTCTGTTAGACCACTTGTAGCAGAATCGGCTAATATTTGTTCAGGAGTTCTTAATATGTTTTGTAGCTGCTCAATTTGCCTACCTAGTTCTTGATATTGTTGTGATACCTCTGGAAATTGTTGTTGTAGTTTTTGAAGTACGCTTATTTGCTCGAATATCTTCTTTTGAAAAGCATCTAAACTGTTACCGAATTGACTGTTTAAGTCTCCACCCAAAACAGCTTGAACAGGTACTCTAAGTGGTTTTCCGCCTTCTGG
>FUIF01014536.1_pt1 | contig 30016 bp, 44 predicted proteins | sample 1003461 | NCBI WGS metagenome assembly FUIF01 (sample SAMEA80401918, study PRJEB19352) | marine metagenome
AATTACAGATAATACAAAATCTTTTCTATCCGAAAAACCAGAATTTTCAGGTAATAACTTTTCATTTATCTTTTTAACATCTGTAGTACCTATAGCATTTTTTAAAATTTTATTTAATTCTGTTTTAGTTATAGATAAATCACCATCTTTAATTAATTTTTGTACAAAGCTTAATACACCTTGTGATGCTTCTGTATTACTTAATAATTTATCTCTTCTTCCTGTAGCTAAAGCTAAATAAATTTTACCATCTTGTGTTGATTTATTTAATCTATCAACAAATGCTTGCGCTCCCGTAACATCATTACTTGCCCAAAAATAACCTTCTTCATTATATTTAAGAACAAAATTCATTCCACCTGATCCCTCAACAACAATTTCACCATTCTTAATGATTTGTCCTGTAAACATACCATCAGGATAATGCACTATCATTTTCTTGCCATTAAAATCTTTTAAACCTTTTCCTCTTTGTATAATAGTTCCTTCGAGGTTTTCCCACTGATTCATATCAGAACCATATTCATAAGTAATACCTAAATCATCATTAGTATGACTAAAGTTAAATTTAGAAGTAGATACATTTGTTTCAATTTCATTTTCATAACCAGGTATTGTTTCTTTTGCTAAATCATCTAGTATAGATATATCTGATTCTAATATTACTTCGCCTTTACTTGTTTTAGCTGCTATAGCTTGTAACATTTGTATTGCTCTAGTTTCATTAGATACATTTACAAAACCTTTAAATACTTTAGCAACAAAATCTAATATTCTAGCTTTTAAAGATGGTTTAACATAATTTACATTATCAAGTAATATAGCAGCTAATTCAGATATACCCTCTTCATCAATTTCTTTTATTCTATTTTGGTTTATATATCTTTGTTGAAAGTTTTTTATTCTTAATTTTGCTGATAAGTTTAAAGAATCTTTTAAAATATCATTCATCAATATCTTAGTAATTGCCTGTATGTTTTCTTGTGTTTTAAGTTTATAAAGCAATATAGCGTGTACAGTTTCATGCACAACAGTTCCTTGTGTAGCTGTTGAAGGATTTAAATAAATATTTTTACCATCAAACATTCCTCTAGAATTATTACCTGCTATTTTTTTATAATCTTCTGCCGATTTTGCATATAATACTTTTACGTTAGGTGCTATTTTATTTAATGCTCTTTGTGCATTTTGCATAATTTTAGCTATTTTACGTTGATTTTTTTCTTGATATTTAGTTGGTGTATCTTCAAGTTGTTTAGCTTGTTGTTCTGCACCACCTTTAGCACGTTCTTTATTTATTTGAGCTATTAATTCAGATTTTTTACCTTTTATAGGAATATTTAATTTTTTAGCTTCTGCTTTTACATCATTGTAAGATGTATCTTCAGGCATTACTTCTGTTGGTTGATCAGGTATTGCTTCTTCTGTTGTTTCTTCTGTTGTTTCTTCAACAGGTTGTTCAAATCCTTTTTCTTTTAAAATTCTATTTATTTCTTTTTGTCTAGCTTGTTCAATTGTTTCATCTTTTTCTACATTAATTTTAGCATCTTGTGTTCCTTCTTGTATTTGAGATATTAAAATTCTAATATCTTCTGGTAATTCCTCTTCTTCTGTTCCTCTTTGATCAGCAATAGTATTACCTAGTCCACTAATATATTTATTGTAATTTTTTCTAGATTCTAAATCACCATACACAGCTTTTATAAAAATATCTTGTTTATCTTGATCTGGAACTAAACTTCGTAATTCATCTTGACTATACAGTGTAGCAAGATTATCAAAATCCCTATTAGTAAATATGCCACCATCCATAGTTACTAATCCTAATTCTTTTTCTACTGCAAGTTTCTTTTGATCTTCTTGTTTTAATATTTTAGAAGCATCGCTCATTCCTATGTTTTTTACAATTTGTTGTGATATTTTTTCAAACTGTACTGTATCAGCAGAATTTTTAGCTAATAACCTTGCGTATTCTGATGCCTGTGCATGTGAAAATCCTTGATCTTTTAATCTTTGTGTTTGTTGGTTTATAAATCCTCTAGTTTCTATATATGTAGAACCAGCTCCTAATGGAGCAAGAATAGTAGATAGTTGCAATGCACCTCTAGCTGATGCTTTAAAATCTTCTGAAGTATAAAATTCAAAACTTAATGGGTTTACAGCTTTTTGATCTGTTTTATCTATATTAAAATTTTTATCTAAATCATCTATTGCAGCATTAAAAACAGCATTGTATACACCTTGTTGTGCAACCTCTTCAATAACATTACCAATAGTAATACCTGTTGCTCTTTTAATATGGTCAGCTAATGTAACAACAAATTCTCTTGTAGGTTTATTTTAAAAGTTCAGGTAATGTTTTTGGTCTAGCACCTTTTTTAATACCAGCTAATTTTAAGAATCCACCTGTTTGTATATATTCAATACCTGCTGACATTAATCCATATGCTCTAGAATACATAACTGCTCTATTGTATTTTTCAACTAATATTGCATCTGCGTTTTCTGGTAATACACTAGGAATATCAAATAACTTTTCAAAACTATCTAAAGATGATTGCTGTTCTTGTGCATACATACCTCCCATAGCTAATAGTTGACCGCCTGGAAAGAATTGACCAATTATACCTGCAGCAAGGTTAGGTGAATTAGCAGCCGTAGCAGCTAAAGAACTTACAAACCAATTAGCTTCATCATCACCTGCTTTTATTCTTAATTCTTCTAAATCATCTTTTAGACTATCAGGTAAAAAATCAATAAGTTCATTCATTTTAGATGAAAGTATAGCTGTTTGTCGTTTAATTTTTTCTGCTTCTGACAGTCTTTGAGCTTTAGGAACAACTCCATACATAGACATAGAACCCATACCCATAGGCAGAGGAGGGAGTAAAGTACCTGTTTGTTTCATACGTGCTGCTGTAGAATTTCCAAAAAAATCAACTCCAAGTGATCCAAGCTCTGTTGTAAGGTTTTCTGCCCATTTTAAAAAAGCACCTCCTGTACCTTTTATAAATTCTGTAGTAGTAAGGTTTTCATAATCACCAGTATAAAATAAATCTCTTTCTTTTCTTAAATCTTCTTGTATACCTACATAATCAAGAGGTACATTAGGATTTAATTTAAAATAATCTACTAGTGCAGCATCAACTTCGTCATCACGCATTAACCTGTTATGTTCTCTAAAAAAGTTTTTACCTCCCCAATTATTTCTCCACATATCTCTTGTTTTAACACGAGCTTGATCTTCAAAACCCATATCACTTGTAAAGTATTCTCTATCTTCAATATTTTCTATAGAACCAATAATATTATTATCTAGGTTCTCAAACATTTTAAATGGGTCTGAGCTAAGTGTTGGTATAGAATCTAATTGATACGGCTTTTCATTAAACTTCATGCTTGAAATCCACCATCTATAATTTCTACTCCTGGATTATTAAAATCTTCTTGAATAGCTTCTTCTTGTTCTGGTAGCGCTAAAGAATCAACTTGAAATAAAATACCATTATCTCTTAATTCTTTTTCTATTTCTCTACTTATAGCAGACTTATCACCTTCATATGCAGGAGCTACATAATATTGACTAAATTGAGTTTCAAATCCTCTAGGAACAAGCCTTCCTTGTTTACCTATAGATTTATCATAATAAACACCGGCTTGATATTGTCTATAAGAAGCAAATTCTTTGTTAATAAATCTATTTATTACAGCATCATTTTCAGGTGATGCGACTAAAATACCATTAGCATCAAATTCAAGAGAATTATCTCCTATAAATGTTTTTTTATCTTCATCAAATTGTTGTTTTGCTTTTTTATTTTGATCTCTACCCATAGTATTTTTAGCTCTTTTAACTTCTTCTTTAAATTTAAGTGTTTCTTGTGCTGCATCTTTATTCATTTTAAGGAAGTTTAAAAATCTATTTTTTGTTTCTGTTAATTGATTTGCATCTCTTTCACTAGCAGGCATGTATGTTGTTGCATCATCAAATACTTGCCAATATTTCATCCATGCTTTTTCTTCTGCTGGGTTATCATAAACAGAAACTCCTTTTTGACCTTTTATAAAAACATTATATCCAGCTTTAGAACCCATTCTATCTTCCATTATTTCATAATAATGATCAGCTATACCTAAAGGTAACGCTGGATCAGCAATAACTTTCATAATGCTATCATAATCCTCTTGTGGATTAGTTGATTCTCCACGAAATAATGTTTCTATGTCTTTATCTAAATTAAAAAGAACATTACCATTGCTTTTATTTATAGTTGCAGATTTTCTTTTAACAGCATTTTTTCTTTCATCTATTAATTGATTTTTTTAATGTTGAAGGAATTTTTAAGATTCCTAATTTCATCATCTGTTATCTCTAAAGCTCTAGCTTGGATTTTTACATCGTTATATATTGTATCTACAGTTTCTGTAAATATTTTTGATAATCTTTCTTCTGTTGTAGCAATTAAATCATCTTTAATAGATTTATCCATTGCGTTCCATCGTTTAGGGTCTATATTTTGTAACTGACTTTCTACATTTATATCATCTACAATTTCACCTGATCTAGTTTCAAAAAAAGATTTATCTGCAGCTTTAATTAATTTATTGGCATCATTTCTTAAAATAAAACCACTTTCAACTGCGTTATCTAATATATCTATTCCAGCTTGTCTATTGTTTGTACTTAAAAATGTAGAGGCTTCATTAGTTATAGAAGAAACGTATTGTTGTGTTTTTACTTTAATTTGTTCTAATTTTTCATTATTTCTAATATTTCCAAAATCAGTTTCTACAACAGGTATAATTCTTCTTAATGCTTTATTAGAATAACCTTTTGATTCAAGTTTTCTTTTTTGTTCTTCTATCTTAGGTAATAAATATTTTTCTTCATAGTTAGATAAATTAATATCATCTCTTTGTAAAACTTCATTACGTTCTGATGTAATAGCTAAATTAAAATCTATCATTTCTCGATTAGCATCTGCAATAGCAGCTTCTTCTTCAAGCTTTTCATAGTTATCTATCATCTGTACAGCACCTTTACCAAGGTTGTTTATACCTTTAGCATATGTATCAGCTATTTGTCCTATAGCCCTTACTTCATTAGATACATCTAATTTAACTGATGGTGTGTCAGAACTTACTTTAATCTGTTGTTGATATAATGGTATTTTTGGCATTTTATTATCCTGTTCAGAAGTTATATTTAGCTAATGGATCAATTGCACTTTCATTAAAAGGACTAAATGATGATGGTGCATCTTTACCCATAGGCCCTAAATCAAATGGTTTTGGTTTTGCGGGTTTTATGCTTTTTAAAAAAGCAGAATTATAGGTTTTGGTTTTATCAAATGATGGTGTTTCTCCAGGTGTATATCCACTAGCTAATTGTCCTATACCTGTCATTACACTAGATATCATAGTTGCTCTAGCTTGCGCTCTAGCTTGTTGGTTAGCTACCTTTCCTTTATATAAAGTCATTTCACCTGCTTGTGTTTGCTCTGAAGCCTTTATTGCTTCATTTCTTTTAAAATTATTTAAATCATAAACCATATTACTTAATTCATCTAACTGAACTACTAGAGGTGTACCTGATGATATCTGCGCCCCGGTTTTACCAAATGCTACTTTTTGTTCAGCTTGTGCTTTGCGTTGAGCTTTACCAATACGACGTTGTTCTGCACCTGAAGCCATTTCAATGGATTTAGCACGATTATCATATACTTGTTTATTATACTTTGCTTCTTCTAATTGCAATTTACCTTGCGCTCTTTGCGCTCTAGACTGAGCAGCACCGCTAAGTATACTTGCACCTGCACTAACAATTGCACCTAAACCTATTGGCATTATTTACCTCCTTCTATATCAACTATCATTCCTAATACTGTACATGGTTGAGGTTCTTCTTGTACAACATAAAGCGTTTGTAAGTACTCATTAGCATTACTGAGATAACATGGTGCATCTTCACTGTTTAATTCAGTATTACTTTTAAATTTAACATTATCTAAATCAGTTTCTGTTTGTCCTACTTTAGCTGATAACGTATCTTTAAATCTAACTAAAGCAGTAGATACAGATATTCTACTTCCTCTTGTAGTACCACCTGTAAATTCCATTCCTGTATATAATGGAGCTAATATTGATGTGTATGGTAATCCAACATAAATAGTTTTATTTGATTGAGAACCTACATCTAAAGTATAAAGAGTAGAATCTACAGTTCCAGTTTTTGCAATTCCATCACATTTATATGTAACAGGCATATTAGCAAGATGCGTTAGTTTATTATCTGTGCAAGTTGCTGATGTAACATCGTATGGTTCTGCTACAGTTATTTCTATTAAATATCTTATAGATTTAGAATCAACTATTTCATCTACAGAAAATTGACCATTAACTTCATCTGCTGGAGTTGTCTTATCTAAACTAGTTAAACCTCCTACAACTATACCATTTCCTATTTCTAAGTTATGATTTTCAGAAAATGTAAGAGTAACATAATTATTATTTACATCTCCACCTGCATTAGTTATAACGTGTTCACCAAGTTTACTACCTGTAAAATCTGTATATTTAATATGTTGATCTAATCCGTTATATTCAGTTTCATATGCTGAACCCCAATACCTATAATCAAATTTAACATATACTCTGTCATTACTTCTTTTAAGTATTAAAAATATATTATCTTCAGAATTAATACTAGGAAGTACAGATACTGATTCTACTGTTGCATCTTTAAAAGTATGTTGATGCCAAGCAAAAACTTTATTTTCTTTTTCATACGTAAGACCAATTAAGACACCATCATTTCTAACCATCCATACACAGGTTTCAGGTTGTGTTTGAACTGACATTTGGCTTATACCACCTATTGTTAAATGATTTGCAAGACTTGTTAAATTAGTAGCTAAGAAATTATCTTGATTTCCTTGAGAAATCCATTCTCGAAGAGATTTACCCTCTCTCATAAAAAATAATATAGAAGCATTTACTAATATAGCCTGCATATCTTTAGAACCATATCCACTTTTTCTACTAAGATTTAATTGAGTAGGTGTTATAGCAAGCTGATCTGAACCTGCTCCTAATGTCCATTCGTTAGATGATGTTCCTATAACTAATTTATTTGAAGAACATAACCATTCTATTTCATCTATTGTGTTAGAATTTATTGTAAGACGCATAGAATCGTTTGCAATAGGACCTACTTGAAAGTTATCTAAATCATTTGTTTTACTTAACCATAATGTATTAGGTTTTGTATCCGTTCCACCAAAACACAATCTATTTTCAAAAATACTTACAGAATGTGGATAACCTAAACGATCAGAAAAAGCACCTTCTTGAAAATTAAAATTAAATGGGTCTAATTCTTGATATTTACCTAAATTAAAATCTGCTGTAAATGTAGCTTCATTGTTAGAAGCATCTAATTTTTGATAAAATTTTTCTGTTCCTTGTCCTACAACTTCTATAAATCTACCAGTAGTTGATACGCATATTGTTTGTCCTGTTGTAGAATCATATGTCATACCAGCCCAATCTTGATTTGGTAAAGGAAAATTAGATTCAGATGTTACTAAATCAAAATCATCTGTTCCTTTTCTAGTAGATAAATTTTTATTTGTATTATCTAATACTTGTAAAACTGAACCACTTAATATTTTAGTATCAACATATTTATGTAAACCTTTAAATACAGAATATCTAGGTTGTGTAACCTTACTGTGTCTAGGTGTATAAGTACTACCATTATCCCAACCTGCTCTAGCAAAACCTAATATAACTGATCTAATTTTTGTTCCACCATAATTATGTGAATGCGCTCCATTTCGTTTGGCTTCTGTATGTAAAAATCTCCAAGACTGACTTGATGGATAAAATCTAGCAGTTTGATATGATATACTAGAACCCCAACGCAAAGAAGTTGTTCTCATATAACCAAGTTGAAAATAATAATTACTTCCATCAAAACCTAAACCTAATCCAGTAGTTGTTCTTCCTGATAAAGTATCAGTTGTAAGATTTGCAAAAAGTTGCATTTGAAAGTTTTGTGATTTTCCAATAGAACTAGGATTATAAGTTTCATCTAATATAAGGTTTGGTTCAGTTATATCTGCTGTTAATGAAAACTTTTTAACAAATACAGATTCTGAAAATGAAGAACCTCTTATTTTATAAGATGGACTACTATCAGTTCTAGCAGCAAAAGCTATATACACTTTATTATCGTAATGCTCTATACCTAATGCTGTACTAAAATTTGTATCTCCTCCATCATATAAATCAATATAACCTTTATCTGTAAAAGATAAATTAGTTGCTCCAGTATTCGTTATTTGATAAAAATGAACAGTTATAGCAGTATCTGATACTGTATGAGTTGAAGAATTTATATAATTAGCTGTTATTCCTTTTTGCCTTAAAGCTAATATATATTTAGTACCACCTATTGTAACCTGTGTTACATCTTTAATATGTGATAAAGCAGTTCCTGCACCATCTAGAGCAGTTGTTAATTGAACTAATCTTTGTTTACCTACTTCTAAATTAGTAGGATTATTTGTTGTTGGTATTTCAGGTAAAGTAAAAGTTAATGTGCTAACTGAAGGAGTACTATCTATTTTAAATGTTCCTACATATGTTGCGTCAGAAGTGTCTTGACCACTTACAACAGTTACAGTTATAGTATCGTTAGTTGTTAACCCATGGGCTACAGCACCGCCTGAACCATCTGTTCTTGTTAGTGTAGCTGTAGTAGTACCAGAACTACCTGAAACACCTGTAATTGCGCAATGACTTAAATTAGATTCTTTTGTAGTTACACGACCACTTACTACTTTAACAAAATCTCCTTTTGCAAGATTTGATCCTGATCCTACCCAAAGTTTATTAAAACTAGAAGTTGAATATAATAAAGGACTATTTACAACTGCTGTTGCTGTGTTAGAGGGAGATTCATCTGTTCCTGTTGTTGAATCAATAGTAACTAAACCATATGCATAAGGATCAGCCATTGTTAATTCTACATCAATTGTACCAACTGTTAAAGAAGCTCTTATTTTTAATAAAGAATTAAAAGGTTCGGGTTCTGTACTTGAAAATGTAAAGTTTTGAGAAGCAGCTAAACTTTCTCCTATTTGTACATATTCTTCGTAAGAATCACCACCATTTAAACTTCTAAGAATAGTTACACTACCTTTCCAATTTGTACCTCTTGTTTCAAATGACCAATTACTAAATGATGCGTTTATTCCATCAGTAGTAAATCCTAATACTTTAGGATCAGAACTGTTGTCATATGTTATTGTTTTAGTGAAGCAAGAGTTTTGTTTATCACGAATTTGTTTAATTAAAAATTGACTATTAATATAACTTGGAGTGAACATACTTTCACTGCTTGTTAAAAGCACACTACTACCTATTGTTTTATGATCAGGTTCAAATACACCTGCTGTACTAGATAATGTAGTATCCGTTACAGCTAAAGTTGTAGATTCTTCATTTAATAAAGGAGGAAATTTAAATTCTAAATTAGTTAAAGTAAAAGCTGTATTACTAATTCTTGAAAGTTTTTGTACTGGATGATTAGGATGTGTAATAAAAACAATATCAGCAGATTGTATAAATTTTAACTCATATAATTCTTCTTCTAAAAAATTTGTTCCTAATGAAGATATAAATTCGTTACCAACACTTTCTGAATCTACATAAGTAGAATATATCTCTAATACATTAGCACTAAATATTAAATTGTAAGTATTGTTATTATTAAAAACAAATGGATACATTACCCGTTTATTATTACTTAATTGATCTAAAAATTGAGTTCCTGGTCTACGTTCTGCACCACCATATGTTTGTGGAATAAAATTTTCCATTTTAATACAGGCAGTATTATATATAGGTGAATCATATCTAGCATATACGTCAGGTGATACTTCTCCACCATTAAATGCATTTATAACATGCTTAGCCACAAGCTCTCCTATTAAAATGTACCATAAGAAGAAGAGGAAAACGGAGGATTTGAATTATTGTATGATGCGTCAGATATGTATGCAGATTCTAACCACTCACTATCTATAGTAGGCATTTTACTTTCTTCAAATCCATTTATTCTTCTTGCTTCAGGCATAATTACAGTATTAAATTTTTCTAATAACAATACGGATAACTCTTTATCACCAGCTATAGGCATAGTTAAATTATGAGCTAATAGTGTTGTAAACGCTTCTCTAAATAAAGAATCCATGTTTTCAGGTAAAGGTTCTGCTTCATAACATAAATAAATTTTTTCATGGTTAGTTAAAATGGTATCGCCTTCTCTTATCCAATCAACTTTAGGTTTTAAAAAATTATATGAATCTTTTTCATTTGTTAAATATAAAGCTCTTACACAATCACTTGGTATTTGATAAATATGATCGTATTCAAAAATAGGTTTTTTTTCAGATACAGTAATACTTGAAAATTCTAATGAAGTAGTAGGGCCTGTATAAGTAGTTTTAGGTGGTTCAATACTTGTTGTAGCTTCAGAAGAAAAATTTGCACTAGCAGAATCTACATTATTAGTTAAATCATTACATATATCATCATCATTTCTTGCAAAAAAAACAGTTAAAGGATATACAAATTTTGTTCCGTCATAACTTAAAGTTCTATCTGTTGCTGTATATCTATTTACTCTTCTTTCACTATTAACTGTAGTAACATCGTCTGTAGGAGATAAAGTTAAATCAATAATATTATCTCCTTCTGTAACTGTTAAAATAGGATTAGATAATTGTTTTCTTGCTTTACAACAACCCCAGGAGTGTAATCTTACTAGTTGGTGTAAAGTTTGTGTATATTGTAAATTACATTGATCGAAAATTACTCCAGAGTTTGAAGTAAAATCAGGATTAGTAAGTTGGTTTCTTTCGTTACCAATCTTACTTAATGCTAAGTTGCATATATCTACTTTTGTAAATGCCATAATATATAAAAAAAAAGGTTAAGGGAGGTTTTACCCTCCCATTAAGTATTACTCTGATGTTACAATAAGAATGTAACCAGAAACATTACCAGCAGTACCATTACCAACAGTAACTGTAATTTTGTCACCAACTGGGACTTCTACAGAACCTGCTGCAATAGCGAGTTGCGGAAACTGTACTCTTGTAGCAGCCGAAATACTTTGTGACGCACAAATAGTTGCTGCGCCTGAAGTAGTTCCTACTGATACAGCAGCGTCTAAATCGTGAAAATCTAGATTTACTGCAATAACACGAGTACCTTCAGGTAAAACATCTGATACATCATAAACAGCATTATCTGCGTTTGCAATTGTTACAGGAATAGCCTGAACATTACCACGATACTTAGGCTTAGTTACTAAACCTGATGCTAATGCTGTTACTTCACTTGAACTTGGCATAATATTCTCCTTAAGATTCTAAGCTAGGGATTACAACTACCTTTTCTTCTTCCATTCTAACAGCACCGAACTCTGCCTTCATGTAAGCGTAGTAGTTAAACGATTTATCAGCTCTTTCACTAATTTTTGAAGTTAGATCAGGGTTGATTTCCAACAATGCCGCATCAGGCATAAATGCATAACAAGTACGAGTATTAGTAGTGTTTGTATTACTCCAAGTACCAGTAGCTGTGTTAATGTCGCTGTCCGCAATATTGAAGTCAGCTTCAGTATATGCTGTAGCCTTGTCCTCATCGAAGTAAGGAAGGATGTTGCTAATGCAGAACTTCGCACCCATGTAGTCGTAGATAGTTCCTACAGACTGATCAACTGGACGTTGAGAAGTGTAATCGAAGTTAATGAAGTTATCATCATCCATCATATCTTTCCATTGCGACCAAGAAATCTTAAACACAGGAGCAGTGCTATCTATGTCTACATTATTAGAACCAAATTTTTCTAATGATGCTAAGAATTTCTTATAAGTAAACCCTTCTGCTGTACCCGAAGTAGTTGGATCAACATCAACAAAGTTAGCATCAGGCATAGTAACAGGAGTATTACCTTCAACTCCGCCATTAGCAGAACCTAACAATGCTTGATCAAGTATAATATCTTCTTGACGCATAAATTTATTCTTCATAATTTGAAGTTTAGCGTTTCGAGGATCAACACCCATTTTACTAACGTCTGCCCAATCCATGAACTGACCATCTTGGTAAGCAACACGAGATGTACGTCTACGACTGTAGTCTATATCCGATACAGGAGAATCTCCAAATCGGTTAACAACTTTAGATGGTAATCCACCACCTGTAGTTCTTTGGTAAACACCTTCTTTACGAAACAAATCGCCTGTAGCTAATTGAACGTAAGGACGTAGTTTACCGCCTTTGACTTCAACAGTTTCTCTAATAGCTCTGTCAAAACCAATTACATATGTATTTAATAGGTTACCAGCACCCATAATATACCTCCATTAATTTAATTTAATTTACGTTTATCGGCTATGAGTATCCACACCTGTGGGTCTTGCCTAATATTAGCTTCTCAGCTTTGATTCTTTATCAGGCTCGTAAAGAGGTATCTGCGTTAAATCTATTTTTTCTATATTAAAAATATACATTACTGTCAAGAATTATTTGTTCTTATCTCTTGTTCTTTCTCTAATAATGCTAATCTTTGTTTTCCTAATTGTTGATAACTAGCTTCAGCTCTATTACCTGAATAATTATTCATTTGTTGATCAATAACATTTAATTGATCTTGAATAGAAGCAAAGTTATTATCGTTTCTTGCTTGAATTAATTCATCATTACCAATAAGAGGAACAATATTTTCAAACAAAGCTTTAATAAATTCTGTATTGTTAGCTATACCAGGATCATCTTTAAATTCACCAAGGTTTAGAAAATCCATAGCTTGACCAACTTTAGATAAATTATATTCGTAATCATCACCTTTCCACTCTTCTCTTAAAGTGGCTTCAGCTTCATCTAAAGAAACATTATAATCTTTATCTGCATTAGATAAATCTTGTTCTGCTTTCTGTATATCAAAGTTAATCAATGCTTGTGCAGCATCTGCGGATATACCATTCTCATAAGCTAACTGTTTAAACTCAGCTATTCTATCATCTGATATTTCAATACCTTCAGGTAATTCTACATCAATATTGTAATCATCAATAGATGATGGTATGCCCATTATTTCTTTTCTTTTTGCTATATCATTTTCATTTTCAGATGACCAAAAATCATCTAACTTACCACCAACCATGCTTTGTGCATTTATTGCACCTTTAGCTAGGTCAACAGGGTTATTATATTTTTGAAAGATACTATGATTTCCTAGTTCTTCCGGTAAACCTTGTAGCCAATCTGAATTGAAGTTCCCTTCATCATTTAGAATACCAGGCTGTGTTGCAGTTTCTGTTACTTCAACAGGTGCTTCGACAGGTGTCTGTTCTTCACTCATATTACTCCTTTATAATTTATGGTCTATTTATATTATCTATACTTTGACCTGTGATTTCATTTCCAAACATTCCAGAATATCTTTCTTCTGTTGCTTGAAAAACTTCTTCTAACTCATCATCTTCATCTGAAATAATAGGGTCGGCATAGTCATCCCAATCATCATAATCATCTGATAATAATTGAAAGTTTCTTAATGCACGATTACCTACTTGGCCCCAGTACTCAGATAATGTTAAATCATTTTTTTCATAATCTTTATACTTTAATTCATTAGCAGCATTAGAAATGTATAATTGTTTTTGTGAATCATCTAATGCTGTTGATGCTTTGGATACGTTTTTAATTAAGTTAGGAAACTTCTTAACCCAATTAACACCCATATTAAATGTTAAATCAACTAACGCTAGTTTTTGTTGGAGAGTAAGCTTATCATATCCTTCAATTGTTTTTGCAGCGTTGTAATGAATTTTCCAATCTTTTTCCCAATAATCTTCAAGTAACTTTTCATTTACTCTATCTCCTAATTTATATTTTTTCTTTTCTTCTTTGGTTAATTTATGACCATATCCCATGGATAAATAACCACGACTGTCTTCATAAACATAATTTTTATATCCCTCATTACCTTGAATATAAGACTGCGCTCTTAATATAAATTGTTCCTCAATCATCCTTTGACACCATTGCTTCGATATACCTAAACATATCTTGCATTCCATTTTTATATGCACACTCTGAGTGTGATAACTGAGAACCGGCTTGTTCATTAATACCACAAAGATTACGCAAATCTTGTAAAACTTCATTGCCATAAGTGGTGTTTAGAACTGCCTTGTATGTTTCTACGAGTTTTATAGCTTCCATTATTCACCTAGTTGATTATTTAAAATACTACTTGGGTCTACTCCGCCACTAAGTTTTTGTATTGCATCTGCCATAGCTGGTGCTTGTTGCATTTCTTGTTGCTCTGCCATTGCTTCTGCTTGTGCTACCCTTTCTTCTTCTACAATACTTGGGTCTTTTAATGCATTCATACTAGAACTATTAGCGTACCAAATTTCTCTAAATAATTTATCAGGCTCAATGTTATCTAAGGATTTTAACATTCTTTGATCTAATTGTGCTACTTCACCAAACATTCTTAAAGTTTGCATTGCACCCATTGTTTCAAATGATTTAGTTGCCATAGATAATCTACCAACATAATCAATTTCATAATCAGGTGAGTTTCTTAATGCTTCAGGTAATGGTGGTAAAAGTTTCTTCTTAGCTAAAATGTAATACAAATGTTCCATTAAAGGTGTAATATGTTCTTCTATATACCTTGATACAAATGGAGCAAGTGTCATTAAGTCAGTAGTCATTCTTTCATTTACTTCGGTTGCTGTCATGTTTCTATATTGGTCTAATGGTCTAAATAAATGATTATAAAACATACGTTTGATTTGATCATCATGTTGTTTATACATCTCATTAGCTATTCCTGGGTCACCATTAGGTGCAAGACGTTCAGGTTTACCATTAGGATTTGTAGCTCTCCATCTTATAAATGAACCAGCTCTGTTACTCATACCACTAACACTATCATCATCAGGAACTAACCATTGAGGATTAGCGTGTTGTTCAGCAGATATAATCATAGAACGATAAACTACATTAGTTCTTCTTGCAGTTCCTAGGACCATACTCATAGGTGAACGACCATATATTTCTTCATTACCAATAATAAATCTTGATATTTTGTAAGGATTATAATCAAAACCACTTTCCATTACCATTTTGTTTGTATCTCTACATACGTGATAAGATGCAAAAGGTAATTTAGTAGTTCTTTTGCTTTTAGGGTCGTAGTCCATTCTAGGTTGCACACATTGAATAAATGTATATTTCTTAGAAGGATTTGTTTTTAATAAATTTTCTATTTGAGTAAAACCAGCATTTTCTAATGCTTCAAATCCAAATTTTTGCAATGATTGACGTAAGGTTAACTTGTATTCTCTAGCTACTGTATCTACTTCACCTAAATGATTTTCATCTATTCTTATGTCAGATATAATAATATTTTTAAATCGTATAATACTTTTATCATCTTCTTCTAAAGATAAACAGTTAGTACCAAAACAACCCATAGATAATAAAGCCTGAAACTCTTCTTGTGCAAAATTAGAACCAATAAGTATTCTATGTGCTACACGACTAACATTTTCAAAGTATTGAGCTACTTCTTCGTTTTGCATTACTAAAGGATTAGGATGTCTATACCTAGCCCATACAGTATTTGGTGGAAACATATGCGAAAAGAAACCAGCAGCAAAATTATTATTAGCTTCTATACAAGTATCAATCATACGTTGTGGTGGTTTTTCTTGTCCACCTACTCGAATACGATTTATATTATCATTACTAGGATAACACCAATCTGCACACTCTTGCCATAGATTCATCCAATTACCAATCACATTAGATTGCATGGAATCATATTTTTTTATAATGTCTTTTCCGTCCATTAGTATGATCCTAGAATAGTACTATCGTCTTGTGTTTTCTTTTTTCTTTTTGGCTTTGTAAGTATTGTGCTTTGCATAGTCATATCATCCGCAGACGCTGCTTGTTGATAATCTAAGGCTGTTTGTGTAACGTCCATAGGATCAACTAAAGGTGTTACAGGTTGTAACTTTGGCGGTTCAATAGGTTTAGCTTTTTTTCTGCTGCCCATACATTCTCCTAAATCGATTATAATCTAAAATTCTTATTCTTTTGTCTTTTAAATGTCTGTAAAAACAAATATAAGGTAGTTTTTCAAAGTGATCATATAGCTTTGTAAGCTTACCTGCTGCGAAAACTACATACCAAGTATCTGGAATGTCAAGTGATATATTAGATTTTTTACTTATATAGTTTGAATTTGTCATATAACCACAAACAAACACTTCATTATCGCAATATATATGCGTACATTCACTTAAAGCTTCTAATGCATCCTCATCTTTATAGAAAAATAAAAATTGTTCAAATGGTGTCATATAACCATCCAATTATCTTCAACAAATGTTTGCTTGGGTTTATTATCACTAATTAAATATTCTCTTATCATTCCATGATGATATGCCATAAATAACATACGAACTGCATCTGCTGCATGAGAATGTTCATTGTGAAGTATCTTACCTGTAACAGGATTCCATTGGTAATTTTTTAAATGATCAATAAGTAAATCTAGCTTTTGATCTATAAATGCATCAGGTAAGTTACGTCTTACTATTTCTATATCATCTCTTACAGAATTAGTTTTAGGAATTGGCTCTGCTCTAAAATTAAATTCAGTTCTAGCAAAATCTAAAATGTTTATACCAATACTATTATTTCTTTTCTTTGCATCATGTGGCATAAAATGACCAGCATACTTATAGTTCTTTTCATTTATAACATCGATGTAATGCTTTATATCGTGTCCTGTGTTTTCATAAAAATCAATAATGTATATACTTTTGTTTATTATTTTAGCAAATACAATGGCAGTTGGGTCATCCATACCTAAATCCCAAAAGGTGTATACAGGTTCATCAGGCGGATTAAATGTTCCTATTTTGTTTTTATCTTCTAACTTAGTCATCTCAAATCCATATACAGAATTAGCTACATCTGCTACTGCCTCGTTAAGATACTCTTGTCTTGCTAAGGAATATGAAATCATTTTGGAGTCAACTCTGTTCTGGACGTTCATGTATGGTATCCCTGTTAAGGGATCAATTTTTTGAAGCAACTCAGGGTTTAAGTTCATATCATCACCCACCCAAGCATATCTTTTAGTTTCTTGTGGTGTTAACCATTCGCAAAACCAATCATCACTATTCTTATTTGCTTCATACATGCGATAAAGTTGATTACGTTTACCACGCATAGTACCATTCATAATAATCCAAGAGTGTCCTTCATCTAAAATAGGAGCAAGAAACCCGGTTACTTCTTCTTTATGCAGTGAAAACTCACTTAATGCATAACCATAACCACCCTGCCCAACGAAATCTAAGTTATCTGTACCACTAAAGTTAATTACTGAACCATTGATAAGACCTAACTTCATGTCTGTATTGTTTTTATAATTAACTATTTCAGGGGGAAATATAAGGTCTAGTAGGTGTCCACCTTTGCCATTGATGGTTACAATGTTATTCCATATAGCACGTTCTGCCCATTTACGAGTAGGGAATAAATAGTAGTATGAACCAACACGTTGCATAGCACGTTTAGATAACATACTAGCGGTTGTAACATCTTTTCCATGCCTACGGGGCCATGAGATCAATAGGTTCTTCGCTCCCTGATCCATCGCTTTCCAACTGTTGATCTGGTAAAACCTCGGCTTCAGTTGTGGTAGTTGTATTTTCTTCGTTATATGCATCTTTAAAATCTATAGGTTGTATAATAATATCTTGTGATGCTTCACCAATGTTAAGTAATCTTGCCAATTCTTTAGCACCTGCTACATTACCGCTCTTATAAGCTTTTCTTAATTCTTCGTATAAATCTTGTTCTACCGCTTTTTTATCCGAAAAATCAACCTCGCCTGGCTGTACCATTTTTTTGGCTTTTCTTCTAAACTCAGCAAGTTCAGAGGCAATAGCCCAATTGACTTTATTGTCGCCTTCTTTAATTTTATTAAATATGTCTTGCGCACTCATTTACTCCAATCGATTTCATCGTAGTTATTACGATACTTTTTTTTCTGACCTGATGTTCTAGAAAAATTATTATTATCTAGAGTTTTCTTCCAATCACGCATATCTTGTGCTTTTTGTGTGTATCTAAATGGAACATTTCTATCAATCGTCATGTATTCTCTCCGCTAAACACATCATACAAACTAGTTCTACTGTGCCTATATCATCTACTATCTCACATATAGGGTTATCTGAGGTATCTATACAACTACATTCATTACAGTGTCTATTGCTCATATTCGCTTATTTCTATCGTTTGATCGAACATTGTGCCACAATAAGGGCAGTATTTTGGATCATTCATATCCATTGGTATCTCATGTACAAAAAAATAATTTTTACAATCGTAGCATGTCATCAAGGATAAGTCATCTACATCCATATATTGTAGATAGCTCTTTATGGGTGGTTTGTAAAGTTGGAAATAAAAAAAAGTGTTTAGATGGGTCTACACTATAATTTTTTGAAATAAAAAAAAGCCGATGTGGGGTCTAAAATAAGGCCCTGCCCCCCGGAAAAGTACTACAATAGGTATAGAAGGCACGAGGATGCTCTGTAATCGATTTGTTTGTAATAGATGGGTCAAGAGTAGGCTCGCCATACAACGATGGTACAAGTCTTGCTATGTATGCGCACGTTATATGGGTCGCCTGTTTCATTGTGTAAGTCTACACTCTCTCTGTTTTTGTTTGTGTTGTTGTTCTATCTACAATCTTCTGTATCTTGTTAATCTTGCTAGCTAATTCATAAGAAGGAAGTATTTGTTGTTCATATAGATAAACGTCCACATGATACTGTCTTTTCTTTAATCCAATCTTACAAATGACACCACCTTGATTCCATCTTTTATGATAATTACGATTAGCTTTATTCTGCTGCTTGACTTGATCTCGTAACAAACCAACTTGTTTCTCTGCTAATTTGTCACCATAATTATATGAACCACGATAAGCTAGTGTTGATCGTTTCTCCAGATTATGAATAAACATTCCAACTTGTGGTACATAATACTCATTGTACTCACCATTGATAAACTCATCAGTTGTGTTCATCGATTTTTTATATATTCCATTCCACATTATTTTTTTACCTCCATTTTCTTGTAATCTGTTTTCATATAACGAGCATGAAAGTATGGATATTTTCCCGCTAACATCTCGACCATGTTCCAATCTTCAGAAGTTACATCATAGATTGTGCGTTGTTTAAATTTCGCATGCTCTAGATTTTGCTTATATAAATTATAAGTCACTATCTAACCTCCCATCCATTAATAGCTATAACCTCATTCCAACGGACTTGAAAATTATCCCATCCATCGTACCTTACAAGAGGTCTTCCCGAACTATCAATTTCTTTAACCTTTCTAGTAGCTTTACGACTGCCGTACATAGTCCAAGATTTAAAAGTAAGATCATCACCTACTTTAACCTCATTTCTAATATGCGTATTAGAATTACTCTCACGAGCATTTAACATATTTTCTACTGCATCATTTGCAACCGATTGTAATGGTGTTATTTCGTTCATTATTTTTCCTCCTCGAATTTATATTCATTTCTTTTAGCTATTAATTTTTTTAATCCATCTTCAGTTTCTATAAGATCAACATCCCAATGCTTCTGCCATTCTTCTCTACAGACAGACCATTTGAGTTGTGGATCATTTATATCATATTCATGCCAAACATTACCTACTTTAATAGTTAAACATGCACACACAGTTGGATTATCTCCATAACTAATATCAGGAAGAATATTATGCCTAGCACATAATTCTAATGCTTCCTCAATTGTTGTATTTTTGTATCTCATAATTACTGAATTTAATTCCATTTTTTTTCCTTAATTAAATTACTGATGATCTCATCAGACACGCAACTAGCGTATGACACTCCGAAGAGTGTTTCGATCTTTAGTAGTCGTAATTTTCATTATTAAAGAATTGTTCATCTTTAACTGCTTTAATTAATTCTCTCTGTACTTCTTCTGAAGACATACCATTATGAACATCAACTTGTACCCAAACAGTAAGTTCACGAAATTCACATTCTTCTGTGCTTTGATGATCATACCAATCGGGATGTATACCATTTTGTTCACATAATGCAGTGGCTTTTTCATCTGCATCCATTCTATCCTCCATTGCATTTATATCTGAATCTGACATTACGCTACCTCACTTTTATAAGCTTTACATAATTTTTGGTGAGCAACTTTTACCTTATGTTGATGTGGATCACTCATTACTTCAGTTTTATAATAATCAGATTGAAAATTATATTGAAATCCACACGATTTAGTGAAGAAACGTGATGCTCTCTCTTTTAAATCATCATAAGCTTCTGCTAGAGTCATATCATAATTACCATGACAATGGTTTCTATATCCATCAGCAGTAAATATTTCCATATGAGTGAAGAATTGATTATGTTGTATTTTAGTAACTGCACCATTACCAACACTACTGCTACGCAGCACGTAACGAACCATTTGCCAACGTTCAGTTTTAAACCATGCTGTAGCACGAACAACATCCGAATGTCTTTCATCGAATGGTTGTAAGCTATTAATATAATCTTGAATCATTTTCAAGGTCCGAGGTGAATATTTCTTTTTCATAATTTTGTCCTTATTTATGTTAGGGTCATTCCCTTAACTTGATCTATAATGTACCATAATTATTTGCATTTTTTAAAGCATAATCGTAACTAAATTAATGTTAAATTTGGTCCAAGAATTTGATTTTTATAGATATTTTTTTATCGATAACCGGGTATCGATTTTTTTGCCGATCAAAAATTGAGGCGAGCTAAATTAAAATAATTTTTGTTAAAATTTCAATGTAGAAATGACCAAGAAAAGGCAGATTTTAGGATTGATTACTTTTTAAATATATATTAAATTAAATATTCAAATAAAAAGGGAGCAATAATGAACAAAGCAGCCATGCAAGAAATATTAGGCATTAAATGGGAAATTAGAAGGGTGTTCGGAACACATGATCAGGTGCAAATAGCATTAGTACACGATGGAAAAGATATAGAATCTATGAAATGTACTTGTGATCATTTAGGTACATTACACCCAGCTATCGATAACTTCATACAAAATGAACATGATCCATTCTTTAACGTAACTGAAAATGATATATTCAGATCAAAATATCTATCAGCAAGAATGATGTATCCTGAAAAGTTTAAAGAAATTGATAAATTAATTAATGAACAGTGGGAGGGTTAACATGATAGCAACTACGTTAAATGGTATTACATTTGTTAATTTTAATGAAATAGATATTAACAAGGGTGATGATGCAGTTTGTGTTGTCGATGAAAAATTTAATGATGATGATGAGCTAGCACTTAAAGTTGAAGTTGGTCTAGGTGTTACTATTGGTTATTTACCTAAATTATCTACTATACAAAAATGGGGAACAGATGCAAAAGAAAGAGGTGATGTCAATTCTTATCAGTATAATCGTGATCGTTATATTAGCACTAAGTATATTAGAGATAATATTACTACAGACTTATATCGTAATAAGTTAAAAAATGTTCCATGTAAGATTGGTCGTATTTCTCGTGATGAAGATGATAATATCATTAGTGTATCTGTGTTGTTTGACTATATATAAAGGAGTAGTATGTTAAGAATTAGTAATCAAGGCTATAAAATTAAAGGTAGTATACAAATTACCGATGTGTATCCATCGAAAGAATCATTTCCTAACCAGTACGAAGCACCTAATTACCACGAATGGTGTAGGTTAGAATGTGAAAGGATTGGTTCAGGTACATATATTCATGTACATCACATCGAAATTATTAATGAAGAGGAACAACCTGAAGTTGTTGAGGTTTGTCATATTAGGAGAGTAATAGATGGGTAATGAAGCACATGCATTTGTAGTTGATGATGCTGTAAATTATGGTTTAGATAAAGCTATACTCTTACAGCATATTCGTTTTTGGATTAATCAAAACCAAGATAAAGAAACTCACATACATGATGGCAAAGCCTGGATGTATCAGTCAGCTTCTGAAATGGCTAAACATTATCCTTATTGGAATAGACAAAAAATAGCTAGGCTTCTTCGTGATATGGAAACAGAGGGCCTAATTGTTTCAGGTAACTTTAATAAAGTAGGTTATGATCAGACAAAATGGTATACCCTCCAATGTTCAGAATTAAACAATCGAATTTCTAAAGATGAACAACCTATACCATATACTAAACAAGATACTAAAACAGATACATTGTTTGATGAGTGTTGGGTTATGTATGGTCGTGTAGGTAATAAACTTACAGCACTTCGATATTGGAAAAAGTTAACCGATGGTGAAAAGTTAAATATTAAAATGGCTATACCTGCTTATATAGCAATCAGAGAACCGAAGTATCGTAAGCATTTCCAGGCATGGATAAATCCTAGCAATAGAATGTGGGAAGATACTATTATAGAAGAAATTATAGAACCGAGGGCCATATGAACGATACACCACATAGTGATGAAGCAGAGAGAGGTTTTTTAGGTTCAGTATTATTGGATTCTACTAGATTAGATAAGAACTCATATTTAGAATCTGATTGGTTTTATGAAACTAAACATCAAATATTATTTAAAACATTAAAAGAAATGAAACAGCAATTACTTACTATGGATGCTGTTACTATATTTAATTATTTAAACGATAAAGATATGCTTAAAAAAATTGGTGGTGCAGAATATTTATTAGAATTACAAGAAAGTACTATTGTGCCAAACCATTCTAATCATTATGCAGCAATAATTAGAGAAAAATATATATTGCGTTCTGAGATAGATATATACTCAGATGGTATACGTTCTTGTTATAATGGAGAAAGTGCTTCAGAATCGATTGTAGGGCGTTTAATAGGCACATCTGAAGAGGAAGAGAAAGAATTATCCTTTGATGATCTAGGCGAGAAATTTATACAAGATTGTGAAACAAATAATACTGGGCATTTTGCTTGGCCCTTTGACGAATGGACAAACAGATTAGGTAAAGTAAAACAAGATTTAATTCTTATATCTGCACCACGATCAACAGGTAAAACTGCCTTTGCAATTCAGCATATGATTCATGCCCACAAGAATAAACAAAGAGTACCATTTTGTAGTATAGAAATGTTAAAAGAAGAATTACTTCCTAGATATATTGCTGTGTATGGTCAACTAAATACTCTTATGATGAAAACAAGACCATCAGGTTGTACTACTGATGAATCAAATAGGGCAAGAGAAGCTATGAAAGGTTTAAAAGAACTTGAATTAGTTATTCGTGATAAATCTATGAACATATCAGATATTAAAGGATATTGCATTAGAGAGTGGCGAGATAAGGCTGATGCATTTTTTATTGACAACTTATTAACAATCTCTGACGGAGGTAAACAGTATCAATCTAAGACTATTATGTATGATGATTTTATTCGTAATCTTTTAGATTTAAGAAACATAACTAAAGTACCATTATTTTTATTATGTCATCCTAATGAAGAAACTTTACGAGTGTCTTGGTCTAAAGATGTAGAGAACTTAGCAGATCAAATTATATTATTATATACTGTTCCTGAAGAAGGAATAAGAATACAAAATAAAACTATCATGCCTAGATATGATATACAAGGAACTCATGTTGTAGCACGTTGGCAAAAAATAGAAATGGTGAATCACCTATTGCTAGTTTAGATTTTATTAAAGAACATCAAACATATAAACACTTAAATTGGGAGGACTAATGTGGATACTACCAAAGCAATTACACACCTATCGCTCTGTGCAGGTTATGACGGAATCGGAATCGGACTTGAACGAGTTTTACCAAGCTTGCGAGCAATCGCTTATGTGGAGATCGAAGCCTTCGCAATCGAAAACTTGGTATCGAAGATGGAAAGCGAACAGTTGGATGCAGCACCTGTCTACACGGATGTTAAGACCTTCCCATACAAAGAGTTTTGTGGAAGAGTGGACATCTTATCAGGAGGCTTCCCTTGTCAACCCTTTAGTAATGCGGGAGTTAAAAAAGGAGTTGAAGACTCTAGACATTTATACCCACACTTTAGTAGAGGAATCGAAGAATGTAAACCAGGAATTGTTTTCCTCGAAAATGTTGAAGGGATTATCTCAAGTAAAACAGCAGAAGGAGAATCTGTTCTCCACTATGTGCTTAAAGACTTGGAAAGATTGGGTTACCAAGCAACGGCAGGAGTATTCTCAGCGAGTGAAGTCGGCTTCCCACATCAGAGAAAAAGAGTCTTCATCATGGGCTACGCCAAACACAATGGATATGTTACCAACGAGAAGTTACGAAGCATCAGTGAAGCAAGCAACAACAACAAGGAAAGGCAGAACAGGTCCATCGAATCTAAGAGAACAAGTACATCCAGAATCAGTTCAAGCATACAAAGATGCGATGAATTATCCGACACCGAGAACATCGGATGCAGAGGGAGGTCGAATAGAAACGATAGTGGAAGATGGAGCGTTCAAGAGCAAACGTCACAAGAGCAATCAGACATTCGGAGCGAAGTTGAGGGATGCAGTGGAAACATTTCCGACACCAACAGCAAGGGATTGGAAAGGAGCATCAGGTCGTGCAGCCAAAGGAATATGCAAAGACCTACCATCAGTAACGGAGAACTTTCCGACACCAATGGCAGAGGAGGGAGGAAAGATATGTGGAGGGAAGACAGAGAATCAGGACTCACTCACGAAGAGAGCAAGACAAGGTCAACTTCAAAGTTGGGGAACACCGAAGGAACAAGACAGTCGAGCAGCGATGACAGACAGAGGAAAACACAATATGGGAGAACAAGTCCATGGAATGTACAATCAGTCGCAAGACCAAACGAACAACAACACGAATGGGAAGAGCCTCGTGTTAAACCCAAGTTGGGTAGAACAACTAATGGGACTTCCAGTAGGGTGGACAGACTTAGACTCCTTGGGAACGGAGTAGTACCACAAGTAGCAACAAAAGCCTTTGTAGTATTGATGAATAGGTTGTTGACAAATGACGTATAATCTGTAAGTATTTATTTTTAATTAGAGAAATATTAACATAGGAGAAAAACATATGGGACTAACAAGTCTAGGAACAAAGCAGTATGGAAAGATCATTGATATTAATCATGGTCAATTTAATCAACGTCTTCAGGATAATGAAGATGCACCTCCAGGCACAACATTAACAATTCGAGAACTAACAGCAGGCCCTAATAAAGGAAATGAAGTTAGAGAAGCTCGTGCTGATGCTTTGCCTAATAATATTATTGAAGGTGCAAGTATTGTTGAAAATGAAAAGTATGGAGATAACTTTATACTTAACTTATTAGATGAATCTGAAGAAAGATATGACTTACAGATCAAAATTGGTTCACAATTTTTTGGTCAGTTTGTTAAGCGCATACCTAATTTAGATTTAGATTCTACAGTTACATTTGTATTAGGTAAAGGTAAGTCAGATGGTAAAGCATTTATGTACTTACAACAAAATAATACAACTGTTAGATCAGCACATACTAAAGATAATCCAAATGGAATGCCACCTCCAATAGAACGTAGTAATGGTAAATGGAATTGGGATGACAATGAAGATTTCTTGTATGGTAAAGCACAAGAGTTTATAGATAAATTAAAAGAACGTAATCCTATTCAGGTTGAAAGCGACGAAGAGATTCCTTTCTAATGCCTAAACTACCACACAACCGAACTTGGTACACTAAAAAATTAGTAACTAAGGCAAAGTTGTGTTGTAAAAAGCGTGATGGTTACACTTGCCAAAGATGCAACAAAGAGGTCCAAGGCAGTAACTGTCACGCTTCTCATGTTTTAAACGTAGGTACTCATAAAGCATTTGAATTAGAACCATCTAACTTAAAATGTCTTTGTTCTTATTGTCATTTGCACTGGTGGCACAAGGATGTACTTCATGCTACTGAATGGTTTAAACAAAAGTTTCCTGATAGATACCATTACTTAATGGAAGCAAGTAAAGAAAAATGGAAGATACCTACACCTATGTTAGCTGAACTGCATGATGCTACGAAAGCAGATGGTTCAGATTACGCATATAAATATTATGAAATGATAAAGGAGTTATTAAATGGATAGCGAAGCGATAGCATTAGTATTAGCAATTATTTTATTCTCAATGGTATTTGTTGCAGCAATGGAAGCAATCATATGATTTTACCTAAAGACGATAATGAAAGAAAAAAGATAAACATCTATTCAGGTGTTATAAAATATTTTCCAAGAGCATTGTGTGCAATAGCATTACGTTCATCAGCAGGTAGTAAGCAATTACATCCTGATGAGCCTATGCATTGGGATAGAAATAAATCAAAGAATGAACTCGACTCCATGATGCGACATATCCTAGATGAAGATTGGGATGCTGTTGCCTGGAGAGCATTAGCTAACCTAGAAAAAAAATTGGAGGAACAAGATGGCATATAGTATACAAAGATGTAGAGAAATAAAAGCTAGAGCAGATGAAGTTGGTATATATGAAACAGCTTTAGAAGAAAATATATCTGTTGATTCAGTTAAAAGAGCATTGAGATATGTTAAACATCACGATCAAGATGACCTAATTATTCCTAAAAATAAATATGAAATTAATGGTGGTCAAACTGTATTGTGCATTGGTGATCTACATTCACCATTTGATCTAGATGAATACTTTGATTTTGTTAAGGATGTCAGAGATGAATATAATCCTACACAAATTGTATTTATTGGTGACGTTATTGATAATAACTATTCATCATACCACGAAACTGATCCTGATGGTATGGGTGGTGGTGCTGAATTAGAAGAAGCTATACATAGATTAAAAAGATGGTATAAAGAGTTTCCCAATGCTTATGTTACTATTGGTAACCATGACAGATTAATTATGCGTCAATGCAAAACAAATAACATTCCTAGCAAATGGATTAAATCATACAAAGAAGTATTAGGTACACCTGGTTGGATATTTACTGATCATGTAGATATAGATGATGTTCAATACATACATGGTGAAGCTGGCACTGCTCGTACTAAATGTAAGGCTGATATGATGAGTACAGTACAAGGACACTTACATACTCAAGCTTATACCGAATGGGTAGTAGGTAGGAAGTTTAAGATATTTGGTATGCAAGTAGGTTGTGGTATTGATTTTGATACTTACGCTATGGCTTATGCTAAAGCTGGTAAGAAACCGGCTGTAGGTTGTGGTGTAATAATTAATGGTAAAGTAGCAATTAACAGGATGATGGAGTTATGAAACTATTAGCAGAATTAGGAAATATTATAGTAGGTCGTTCAGATAAAAACTCTTTTGATAAATATGATTATGCCAAACAAGCAAATGAAATTGGACATGATTTATTTGGCGATGTAGATGGTCAGGAATTAAGATGGGTAAGTAAATCATTACCTATTGCACAAGTAAAAGAAGAAGCAATAGTAGAAGGTATGTAGCTTTTTTCTTGACTAAGTTATATGCATTTAGTATAGGAATTATATAACTCGTTCAACCTATTTAGGTCGGAAGTAGCCATAGTGGTGAAGGAACGCTAACATTGGAGGTTACAATGGAAGTGATTGTTCTTAACTATCGTGGAAATAAATACGAAATAAAAAGATAAAATCCTAACCAAGAGGTAATATCTTTATCTGCCCATACGATTTTATGTCTATGGGTAGATTTAATTTTTTCTTTGCTTGTTCAATAATTTCTCTCCTATTATACTTATCTACTTCTACTATACATTCTTTATTTGATTCATTGTGAATAATACAAAACGATTTAGACATAACTCCTTTGTGATTTAATAGATTAAAAAAAAATGTCACTGAGAGTTTTTAATGATGAGTGACGCACCATGGAACAGGTTTTTCAACCTTAGGAATAACTCTTAACCTTTATGAAAAATTATTTAACTTGGCTTGAACCAAAATAAAATCCAACTAGAGCAAGCATAGTTTGTCTAACTTCTGGAAGCAAGACATAACCATTTAATTCTATCCAACCATTACCTTTAGAAAAAGTATTACCGAATACAAAGTTAAATAGTCCACTACCTTTATCTGCCTCTATTGTAATAGGTTCATTAAAAAATGCCATAATAAAAGGTGCAAATATAACAGCAAATAATGTACATAAAGCAATAGTTCTTCTAACAATTTGACCTGCTTGTCCATCTCTTTTAGCTGCTCGGTCTGCACTATCATCAGCAACTGCTTGTTTTTTAAGCATATTATCTAATTGATTTTGTTGTGCTTGTGCTTGGCTAGCAATCAGTTTCATTACGAATCCTGATATACTACCACCTAACATTGCTAAAATTTCTACAGGCATATTAGTATCCTTTTTTACTCATTAAAGTTTTTTTACCTTTACGAACCTTTTTAAGATCAGCACCTGTAATTTTATTTCTTGGCTTTGCAACTCCCGCTAATTTCTTCTGTTTACTACTGTATTTTCCCATTGGCATAATTTACCTCTTCTTTGCTGTTTTAGCTGATTTTTTAAAATTCATTAAAGTAGGTGCGCCTTTAGAACCTGGCTTACGCATCTTCTCTCCGCTACCTGCTTTAATACGTTTACGCTTTTGATTTATATTATAATACAAACCATGTTTACTGCCCTTATGCATTATCCACACCTCCATCTTCTTAGTGACATTGCTTTTCTTGTTGGTCTTCCCTTACTATCTTTCATTGGTCCGGGATTACCTTTCATTCTTGCACAAAATGATTTACGTCTTTTAGCAGCTTTACTACCGGGCTTTACCTTACCTGTTACTGCTGTTTTTAATTTACTTCCAGGATTAGCTCTACGATATGCAGCTACACCTTTAGCAGTCATACCAGCACCAGATTTAGTTGATCTATAATTACCACCTTTACCTGTTGATCTACTTATAACTGTTTCTTTTTTCTAGGCATTACTTCCAAAACCTCCAACCTAATGCAGCAACTGCCGCTAATAATATTCCTATAAATATTGCTCTGCCTACAAGCAATGAAGTGTCATCTATAATCTTTAAAGTCTTACCAAGAACAGGTAGATGTTTACTACTAATATATTTGTTAGCAGTTTCTAACCATTCTTTTTCTTTAACGCTTAACTCTCCATCTTGTTTTGGCATTATCTTAACTTTCTCTTTAACATAAATAAACTTAATCCACCTATACCAATAAGACTTAGTGCTAATGGCTCAGGTATAACTTGCTCACAATATCCTTCATTAAATAAGTAATCTTCAAACGTACAAAATTCTTCATGTGCTTGTATCCAAGTTTCATATCCTTCCCAATAGACTTCATATTCAGGATCAATATTTAGATCGACAATTACATTAGTATACCACTCAGTATAGGTAGCAGGTCTTTTCTTAATTAAGTCAGCTTGTGCAGTACAAGAAGCTAATATAATTAATATTAATATACCTATTCCAATTAAATTTGTTTGTGTCTTAGTCATGCTACTCCATTCACTATAAGTATCATCCAATAAACAATACCTGTGCTAATTAATATTTTAATTAATATGTTCATTTCTTTTTCATCCAATTAATTAACTTATACAATTTACTATTCTTAGGCAAGAAGATAGATATAGTAGCCATGAATCCTATTAAACCTATGCATATACCTGTAGCATGTTCTGATATGTGTTCCCATATAATATCAAAGTGCATTACGTTTCACTCCCTTGTCTTTCCTTGTCACCTGGTTGTGGTGGTTTAGATGATTCTCTAAATGCTTTCTCTAAAGCTTTTACTTCATCTGATTTATTCTTTTCTTCTAATGCTTCTTTTCTAGCC
>FUIF01017250.1_pt1 | contig 30006 bp, 36 predicted proteins | sample 1003461 | NCBI WGS metagenome assembly FUIF01 (sample SAMEA80401918, study PRJEB19352) | marine metagenome
AAAAAGGTCCCGATCCCTTGCAATTCGTAAGCGGACGCGCTAATATATACACGTCGGGCAAAGAAAGACCGGCAAGGACGCAGAAGAATGAAAAACCGAAACGCGATCGTTACGCTACTCAACGAACTAACCGAAGAGATCGACGAGATCAAGAGAGAGGCCGCTAGCGAGTTCTCCTTTATGGCGAAGCCCAGCGCCCATGACGCGCACGGCTACGTAAGAGCGATCGAGGTCCTCCTCGACTCTCCCGCCGAAGGCGAGCTAAAGGAAGCTCTCGATCTTACGAAGACCGTTCTCCGCCAGATAATCGCCCACGAAGACCGCCGCGAGCGCGTTTGCGGATGCGCCGCCGGAGCGTCCGCGAAGATGCTCGAAGAGGCCGAGGGCCTCGCTACTTGGCTAGCCGGCGAAGATAATCCGATCTTCAAACTCCGCGCCGCGCTAACCGCAACGGAGGCGAAGTAATGCACCAGAAGAAGCGCCTAAGCAATAAGGCGAGGAATCGGCTCTCCCTCCTCATTCGCGACGGATCGAGGTTCGCCTCCGCGCACGATACGACGCTCCAGAGAGCCTACGACGTTCTCGTACGCGAGGGATACGCGACGAAGGAGCCGGGAAGCAAGCAGAAGCGGCACTATATCTCCGGCCAGTTCTTCTCGATCGATGGATTCCGATACGAGCCGACGAAGCTCGGGATCGAGGTCGACAAGCGCAACGGCTACCGCTACTGGGCGGAAGTAAGGGCGTGGGACGCGATCGGCTGGGATTGCGGTCGGTTCCGAGTCAAGGGCGGAAGCCGTCTCTACGAGGCCGTAATCTACGACGAGAATCGGGAATACCTCAAGGTCTCCGCGATCGACGAGAAGGACGGATCGCTCGTTCAGGTCGATAAGAAGGTAGACCCGAAAACGATCCTTCTCTTCGAGACTCCGCACGATCTCGAGGAGGCGAGGCGCATTATCGGGAGACCCGTTCACCCGTAGCCTTCGCCGCTCTCATGGACGCAGAGGTATAGTCTTCTTCGGAGATCGCGCTCCCGGAAAGGAGCCCGGCTCCAATGGCGGAAGCTATGAGTAATCAGGAAACCTACGCGAATAGCCTAGACAGGCTTATCTCCCCACTCGTCGAGCGGATCACGGTCGGCGACATTATCGAAGCATCCTTCTCTGACGAGAGTAAATCCGTATACGAGTTCGATAACCCGGATGTATCTAATCCGTATACGATCGAGGTCGTGCAGGAGGTAGACGACGAAGGCGGTCTATGGACGAAAACCGTAAACGTCGACGGCGAACTCGTATACGAGCGGGGCCGTTATGAGCACGGGCGACCCGAGCGCACCCGCGTATGCAGGCCGGGCGAATGGTGCGAAGCGATCGCCGAGATCGTCCTCGAGGACGAGAAGATCAACAGCGTGGACGAAGTAGTGGAAGCGGTAATAAAAGAGACCGAGCGAGCGCGGAACTTTCTACCGCTAAGTGATCTCGATTAGCCTCTCAATACGCTGGGCCGCACGAGTTACCGCGCGGCCCGAAACTATTCCGGCTCCTCGTTCGTAACGGCCCATAGCGGCGCGAGCCGTGCATATCCTCCTCTCCCGAGAGCCGAAGGGCTCGGCCTTAGCGCCGGGCCTTTCTGGTGTAATAGGGCCTAGGCCGATGGAATACAACGAAGCAAAGCTCGAGAGCCGCGTCGCTAGGGCGCGCAAAGCTACCGATAAGAAGCTCTGCCCAAGCCGATACTCGCTCGGGCGCGGCGGCTTCGATCCGTTCGCCGAATGCCCGACTGATAAGGCGAACCGTTGCGACTGCTCCGGCTTCGTAGCGTGGGCGATATGGCTATCGCGGAAGCCGAAGGCTAGCCGCCCGTGGTGGATCGAGACGACGCGAATCTTCCGCGATGCTACGACGGAGCGCGACGTCTTCGTCCAGATTCCGGAGGCCGTTCCCGGCTGTATCGTCGTCTACGGAGACTCCGGAGGGAAGCAAGGTCATACCGGGATCGTAACGAAGGTCTCCGGGAAGAAGATAACCGGCGTCGATTGCTCGGTCTCGAAGAACGGGCTAACCGAGCGCGACCTCTCGTGGATGCTCAAGCGCGGAGCGATCTTCTGCGCCCTAAAGGGAGACCTAGCCTAAGCGATGGACCCGGCCCGAACCGCGTCGGATTCGCTTATGCAGTCGCTCGGAATAGGCGCCAGCGTCTATAAATGGTTCGCCGCGGCGATTACATGGATTGCGGCGCACTTCGCTTTTACGGAGCGCGTCCTCTCTCTCTTCTTCGTCGCGTCGGTCCTTATCGCCTTCGATACGGCTACCGGCGTGGCCGCGGCTACTAAGCGAGGCGAGCCGATCCGATCGAGGGCGCTCGCTAAGACGCTCTGGAAGCTAACCGGCTACGCGATCGCCGTTACGACCGTTTGGCTTATGCTCGGAACGGTCGACGCGCTCTCTACGATTCAGGAGGAGGTAGCCGTCGCGATCCTCTCCTTCGTCGTAGTTATCGAGGGCTGGTCGATAATCGAGAACCTAGACTTCCTCGGGATAAAGATTCCGCCGGCGATAAGGAATCTCCTCCGGGAGAAGCTCGGCGGAGATAAACTCAACTCGGAGAAACCTAAAGAATGAAACGACTGCTGGCGCTCGCCGCCGTACTAATCGCCTTCGTCTCCTTCGCGCCCGCTCAGGATATCGGTATCGAGGCCGTCTACGACTTCGAGACGAAGAGGGCGCCGATCGTCTTCTCTACGAGGCTCGCCGAGGCCGAGGACTTCTTCGTAGAGAACTGGATCGAGAGCGGAATCCGCGACATTACCGGGATAGCCGACTACGACTTCGATATCGAGCTTCGCGCCTTCGCCGGCGTAGCGGGAGACAGCCCGGACGTAATCTCCGGCTTCTCGATCGTAGGAGTCTGGCCGCTCAATCCGAACGGAAGCGCGGCCTTCTACCTCGGCGCCGCATGGATCGACGAGAGCCTCGACTTCGCGATAGAAGGGCGTCCGGGAGTAGCGATCGGCTTCCGCTACACGGTAGGATCGTAGCCGCTAGGGACGTAAAGCCCGAATCACGCGCCGGTATAGCAAAGGCTCGGAGCTAACGCTTCGGGCCTTCGGCGTCTCCGGATTCCGTAAAATACGGATATGCCCGCCGCCGTAATAAAGGATAAGAGCCGTGGCCGCTCCTAAGAGGAAGGCTCCGGCTAAGAGCCGCGCAAAGCCGAAGAGTTCCAGAGCCCGCGCGAAGGCGCCGGCGAAGAAGGCCGCTCCTAAGAAGAAGGCTCCGGCTAAGAAGACCGGGCGCCCGCCGAAGGAGATAACGCCGGCGATAACCGAAACGATCGTCTCGGCGATCATTCGCGGGAATAACCGCAAGGTCTCCGCCGGCCTTGCCGGGATAAGCGATACGACACTCTACCGCTGGCTCAATCCGGACGAGACTCCGGGCGAGGAGTTCGCGGAGTTTCGAGAGAAGGTTCGCCTAGCAGATTCTCAAGCGGAAGCCGAGAAGGTCTCGGCGCTATCGAGGCTCGCCCAAGGAGACGAGAAGAAGGACGTTCGCCCGCACTTCGGCGCGATCCGCTTCTGGCTCCGTTGTAGGAATCCGGAGGATTGGAACGATCGCCCGCCGCGCGAGTTCCACCACGAGCATTCGCATACCGGAACGATAAACGTCCAGACGGAGCGCGTCCTCGAGGAAGTCTACGGCGAGGGCTCCGGAGAAGACGCGATCGACGCGGAGTACGAAGAGACCGCCGCTCTTCCATGAGTACGGCGCTCGCCCGATATATCGAAACCGCTCGGGAGGCCGGCTGTCCTCGCGATCAGGTCGAGAGCTTCCTCCGGGCGGGCGCGATCCTACAGCCGAAACAGCTTCTCTTCGCGGCGGCGGCGAGGGAATGCGATAAGCCGGGAGGCCCGGTCGAGGTTGGATTCGGAGGAGCGCGAGGCGGCGGCAAAAGTCACGTAACCTTCGTCCAAGTCGCTATTGACGACTGCCAGCGCGTTCCGGGCCTCAAGGTCCTGTTTCTTCGCAAGGTCGGGCGCTCCGGAAAGGAGAGCTTCGAGGACCTTCGCCTCCGGACGCTGAACGCGCTCCCGCATAAGACGACGAGCTACGGGCTCATATTCCCGAACGGCTCGCGAATCTATATCGGCCACTTTCAGAATGAGAGCGACGTCGACAAGTACCTCGGCCTCGAATACGACGTAATCGTTATCGAGGAGCATACGACGCTCTCGACCTCAAAGGTAAAGGCGATAGCGACGGTAAACCGAAGCTCTAAGCCAGACTTCCGGCCTCGAATCTACGCTACGACGAATCCCGGCGGTATCGGCCACGCGGGATTCAAGAAGCGGTTTATAATGCCGTGGAGGAAGGGCGAGGAGGCCGATACTCGGTTTATCCCTTCGACCGTCTACGATAACCGTCTAATAAATCCGGAGTACCGAGCGACGCTCGAGCGGCTTACCGGCTGGCAACGGGACGCATGGCTCCACGGAGACTGGGACGCGCTCGGCGGGACGTTCTTTACGAATTGGCATTACGAGACGCACGTAATCTCGCCGGAGAAGATCGCGGTCCCTCGCGGCTTCGACTGGGGCCTCTCGCTCGACTACGGCGTCGCTCACCTTACGGTCGCGCACCTATGGGCTTACGGGAAGAATCGCTACTACTGCGTCGACGAGTACGCGGCGCGGCGGAAGCTCGTCGAGCAAAACGCCGCCGGGATTCACGATATGCTCGCCCGGCACGAGGTCGATCCGGATAAGCTCCGCTTCCGCGTAGCCGGCGCCGATCTCTTCTCGCGAAGGGAGAGCCGGGATCGTAAAGGGAACTCGGTCTTCCGGACGATCGCCGACGATTACAAGGAATGCGGGCTTATCTTCCGCTCGGCGGTTACGGACCGGATCGCCGGCGCCGGAGCTATCTTCCGCTTGCTCGGAGACCCGAAGATATCGGAGGAGGAGATCGCCGGCGGCGTCCCGGAGGTCGACCCTCAGTTATACTTCTTCGACCGATGCTCGCGAATTATCGAACAGATTCCCGCTATGGAACACGATCCTAAGCGCGGCGAGGACGTCCTAAAGGTCGACGTAGACGAAGACGGAGACGGAGGAGACGATGCTTACGATTCCGGTCGCTATGGCGTTATGGCGATGGTGGCGGGCCGCAAGTGGACGCACCGGCTCGACGAACTTAGGAAGATCGCGTAATGGCTAACTTGCTTACCAGACTATTTAGAGGGACCGTCGATAAGGCGATCGAGGAGCGGACTCCGGAGATCGTAGAGCGGGCGAGGCCGCAGATCGAGGCCGGGCTTCTCCTTCGGCTCTTCGACGAGGACGGCCCTAATACTTCCGGGCTCGATCCGAATAAAGCTCCGCGGCTTCCGCTCTACGCCTACGACTTCCCGTGGAAGTATGCGATCGCGCACCAGAGCCATAGGAAGATCGATTCGGAGATCAACTTCGACGCGATGCGCGGGCTCGCGGATAACTACGACGTCCTTCGCTCGTGCATTATCCACCTGCTCGACGAGATGGAAGCGATTCCTATTCGCGTAGTCCCTCGCGACGAAGACGACGATTCCGACGAGACTAAGGATCGGGCCAAGGCCGCGCAGGTATGGCTAGACGAGCCGGGCGGTCTAGGAGGCGAAGACTGCCGGCGAGAGCAATTCGAGCGGATGCTATTCGAGGACGTCCTCGTTCTCGGCGCTACCGCCGTCTACTACGACTACCGGACGCCGGGCCTTCTCGAGCAAGTCGTACCGATCGACGCCGCGACGATCCGCCCGCGCGTAGACGCCTACGGCTGGGACGATCCGGATAGCTTCGCCGAGCAATACGTCCACGGGCGCTATGTCCGCTCATTCTCGAGGACGGAGCTTCGCTACGACGGCCTCTTCCCGGTCTCTCACTCGCCATACTTCAAGAGCCCGGTGGAGTTTCTCCTCCGCGCGATTATCGCCGCGCTCCGCGCCGACGATTGGAACCGGAAGTGGCTAACGAGCGGGAACGAGCCTAGCGCGATGTATACGCTCCCGGAGGATTGGGAGCCTACGCAGGTCCGCGAGTTCGTAGAGTGGTTCAATCAGCTACTACGCGGAAACGACGAGCAACGCGCCGGGATAAACTTCCTCCCGCATGGCTCTGCCATGATTCCCGGATCGAAGAGCCGCAAGGATCAGGAGTTTCAGGAGTTCGAGCTATGGCTCCTCCGGAGGACTTGCGCGATCTACGGCGTCCAGCCGGCCTCGATCGGATACGTCGGCGAGCAATACAAGGTAACGCAGGAGGCTTCGATGCGCGCGACCTCGCAGTTCGGCGTAAAGAAGCTAACGCGCTTCCGCCGCGCGATCTATAACGATATCCTCGCCCGGCTCGGCTATACCGACCTCCACGTCGTAGACGAGATCGAGGACGAGGAAGACGAGAAGACGCGCGCCGAGCGCTACCAGATAGCTTGCGGCGGGCCTTGGAGAACGCGGAACGAGATTCGCGCCGACGAGGGCCTCGACCCGATCGAGGGAGGCGAGGAGCTTCTCTCTCCGGGCGGCGGCGCCGTCGGAGCGGAGCCCGAGGAAGACGATCCCGAAGCCGCGGAAGGTCGCGAGAAGGACCTCGAGCGCTGGGAGCGGAAGGTATTCAATCGCCGCAAGGAAGGCGACTTCGGCCCGGTTCCGTTCCAGTCTAAGTACCTCGGCCAGCGCGAAACGAGAGCGCTCGAGCTACTCATTCGGCGCCACGGATCGATGGAAGATAAAGAAGTCGCGGCTCTCTTCGACGAGATTCGTACACAATAGGAAACAGGATAAATGGCTACCACCACTAAGAAGTTAGAGGTCCTCCGGTTCTTCGTACCGATAAACCGCGAGGCGATAAACGAGAAGGAGCGGATCGTCGAGGGCGTCGCGTTTGCGAACCCGAAGGTCGCTTCCGACGAATACGAGCTAACCGTCGAAGCGATGCGCGACGCTACTCCGGACTACATGGAGTGGGGCGCCGTTCGCCGGATGCACCAGTCTCATGCGGCGGGAACGGCCCGCTCCGAAGCCCGAGAGAACCTCGGCGTCGAGTGGAGCGAGGACGATAAGGCCGTTATCCGTTGCTACGTCTCCGACGATCAGGACTGGAAGAACGTAGTCGACGGCGTTTACAAGGGATTCTCCGTCGGCGTAGTCGCTCGCGAGGTCCGCGGGAAGAAGATCACCCGTTGCACTTGGATCGAGACGAGCCTCGTCGATCGCCCGGCTGACCCGGACGCGAAGATTACGAGCTACCGCTCCGAGACGCTTACGCCGGAGGAAGGTCCCTTCGACTGCGAGGTAGTCGAGGACGAGGCTTCCTTCCGCTACGATCGCGGCGCCTTCCTCGAGAAGCTCGAGGACTTGGAGAAGGACGCTCTCGCTTACATGGCGCTGGACGAGTTCTTCTGGACCGTTCGCGGTATTCAATACTCCGGCGCCGAAGCCGACGAGAAGGCCGAGGCTCTCCGCGAATGCGCGAAAGACTTCGTGGAGTATCTCGCTCCGATTATCAGCCGCGCCGAACTTCTCGAGATCGTCGGGAAGATCGAGGCCGATACGGTCGAGGAGTTCCGCTCCGCCGCGCTCAATCGCAAGGCCGAGGAGGGAACCGCTCTCGAGCTAAACCGGATCGACCTCGAGGCCGATAAGCCGACGGTCGTAGCCGACGGAGCCGAGGGCGCCGAGGAGCGAACGTACTACACGGTTCGCGCCGAAGACCTCGACGAGCTTATCGAGCGATCCGTAAAGGACCGCGACGAGCGCGCCGCTCTCGAGCGCGACCTCGACGCCGCGAAGAAGCGGATCGAGCGCCTAGAGCAGAGGCCGGCGCAACCGCAACCCGTGCGGTATCCGGGCGCCGTAGAGCCCGAGAAGTTTAGGTCGAGCCTTGACGGGAATAAGAAGGCCGACGAGGACGCTCTTCAGGAGGAGCTTGCAAGGCTCAACCGGCTATCGAGCGACCGCAACCTAAGCGCGACGGAGAAGTCTGCTAATGCTTCGCGCATTACGCAGATAAAGACGGAACTTCGCGCTATGGGCGTAGAGCCCAAGGTCTAGGCCGTCTAAGCAAAGGAAACCAGCAAGATGAGAAGCCCGCTAATGCAAGGCTCCGGTGGCTTTATGCCGACGAAGGGATTCCTCCTTCCCGGCATGGAGTCGATTCCCGGTACGCCTATAATCGACCGCGTTCGGCGTAGCGACTCGATCGACGAGGACCTCCTCAAGCGTATGGCATCGGTCCAGCGCGGAGAGATTCTCGGAGACGAGGCGCTAAAGACGATCGCTCAGTTCCAGATGGAGTCCCGGAATGTCAATCGCGGCATTACGACCGGGACGCCGAACCTTCCGATCCGCGAGAACCTCGAGGCCGAGGCTCGCCAGCTAATTCCCGCCGATACTCCGCTCCGCTCTCGCCTTCCGAGGCACGTCGGCGCGGGAACGGCGGTCGAATGGCGCCAGCTAGTCTCGACCGGCGGCGGTTGGGGAACCGCTCTCGACCAGCCGGGCGGCGTCTCTACGAAGAGAGTCTTCTTCGGCGAGACCGGCGCTCCGGAAGAGATCGTATCGGTCTACGATGCGAAGAGTTCCGCTTATAAGCTCATGGGCGAGATTCGCGACGTCTCCGGCTTCGCCGCCGCGGCGGGCCAGACGTTCGAGAATCAGTTCCTACGCGAGCGAAACTCGGCGATCGTGAACACGATGCTCAACGAGGAGAACGCGCTTACGAACGGCTCCTCGACGTCTACCGCGTCTCCTTGGGGCGATGGAACGAACGCGCTCGGCTTCGACGGGATTATCAATCTCATAGCGACCGCGAACGGAACGCCAGCGGCCCAAGTTCAGGCCGCGGTCGGCGCGCTTACCGAAGCGCACATGGACGCGCAACTGAACCGGCTATGGCTCCAAGGCGCCCGCGGCCTTTGGATTCTCGCGAACATTCAGGAAACGCAGTCGATGGTCAATCTCGCCAAGGCGAGCGGAACGATCATTCGCGTACAGGCCGTCGGCGACATGAACGCGACCGGCCTCGGCGTTTCCATAAAGGGAATCGTTCACAACGCCTCCGGCGAACTCGTCCCGGTTATGACTAGCCGGTTCGTTCCCGCCGGAACGCTTATCTTCGGATGCGACAATCTTCCCGACGGCTCTCCGGCCCTCGCGGTAGACGTCCTTCCGCAGGTCGAGCTTCCCGCGCTCGCGGTAAACGAGCAGGTTCAGGGCTATACGATTCAGGAGATCGCTCCGGATCGGAACTCGCCTCTCGTCTACCCGTTTATCGTCTGCGTCTTCGAGACGCTGAAGATGTATTCGGCTTTGCACTTCGCGAAGTCGACGGGCGTAACCGCGGTAACGTAAGCCGCATAGTCGAAGGCCGGGCGCTCGCCGCTCGGCCTTCGGGCTAAACTAAGCCTGACGCTATGGAAACTCAGCTTTTTCACCCAGTCGCTACGGTTCCCGGAGACGATCCGGAAGCTCCCGGAATCCGGCATTATGTCGGCTCCGGTACGCCGCACCTGCGCGTTCCCGGCCTCCTCGATATCGCCCGAATTACGATCGACGGCGTAGAGATACCGACCGTCCTCGAGGAAGAGGTAATCGATCCGGAGGACCGCTCGAAGCGGAAGACGGTCGCGCTACCTATGCTTCGGATAGCGGAGTCTCCGGACGGAGAGACGCTCCTTCTGCGAAACGTAAAGTCAAACGACGGAATCTGGCAGAAGAACTCTACGATCGTCATAGTCGGCGTATTCGAGGACGATCCGGAGAGCGAGAAGCACCGCGTATCGAATGACGTCTACGACTTCGGCGCCCTCAAGGGCGTGGGCAAGCTAACCGTAAAGAGCCTCGCCGACGCCGGCGTAAAGACGCTCGCGGACTTCCACGCTATCTCCGACGATGCTCTCGTCGACGCGGGAATCGCAAGGGCGAACGTCGGCAAGCTCCGCGAGATCGTCGCAGAAGTCGAAGGAGCCTAGCGTATGGCGACCGAAGCTTCGTGGCCGGACGAGGCGGCGGTCGAGGCTTTTATCTCCGCGGCCTTCCCGGACCTTACGCTAACGGCGCTCATTACCGCGAGTACGGCGGACGCCGCGCTCGAGGAGTGGGAGGGCATGACCGGCCACCAGCCGTTTATGGCGGAGGGAAGCGACTCGGTTCGGCGCTTCGATCCGCCCGGCCCTCACGCCGGGAACTACGGGCGCCTCGGCGGAGGGAAGCGAGTCCTCTCCCTCCAAGGATCGGCGGTAACCGTAACCTCGATCGTCGTAGGAGGGACTACCTATACGGCGAACGAAGACTTTTGGCTCAAGCCGTATAACCTCGGCTTCTTCACGCACGTTGTCTTCAATAAGCCGATTAGAAACGAGCCGCGCTCGATCGTCGTTACCGCGGACTGGGGAAGAGTCCCGAACGGCGAGATACCGAACCGCGCGTATCAGGCCGTCCTTCGGCTCAATGCGAAGAACGTAATCTTCGACTATATCGAGCGGCGGAAGGCCGATCCCGTAGAGTGGGCCGAGGCCGACGTAAGGGAGCGCTATTCCTTCGAGGCGCTCAATACCGCCGGCGAGCGCTGGCTAGACGAATCGATGCGCCACGCAAACGCTTTTATCCTCTCGACCGCTTGGAGCGGCTAAACTAAGGAGACCTAAGAACATGGCAAACGGAGATACCCTACTCGCGTGGAACGCGCCTCTCGAGGCGATCTTTCCGCAAGACAACAGAGCGACCCTCGGAGAATACGGCGTCGTAAAGACGCTCGAGTTCCCGCAAGACGTACTCACCTCGGCGATCCTTCAGGGATACGTCGACGTTCGCAAGGCCGGCGCGAATAATACGTTCCGCACTCAATGGCTCTGCCGAACCTCGGCGTCCGGAAACGTAATCTGGCAGGTCGAGGTAGCTCGAGGAATTATCGATAACTCGGGCTTCGACCTCGACGGCGATCCCTTCGCGGCGGCTAAGGCCGCGTCCGCGGATGCGGCGCCGGCGGCTATCGGCCAGATGGTGCAGACGGATATCGCCCTCTCGAATGCGGAAGCCGACTCGCTCGCCGCGAACGAGTTCGGGCTCTTCCGGCTATCGCGAAACGGAGCTTCCGCTTCCGATACGCTCGACGCGCCCGTGCAGGTCGTCTCCTGCGCGTATCTCGACGTCACCTAATCCGGGAACCCGCTCCCGGTCGACCGCGGCCCGCCCTCGTTACCAGTCCGAGGCGCGGGCCATAATCTTTTACATGGCGCTAACGGCGAGGCAACAGCGGTTCTATACCGATACGATCGATCTCTATAAGCCGATCGACATAAAGACCGATCCGACGCGCCTTCCGCAGGACGTCCGGTATCCGGATACGCCGACGTATGCGGGCGTCCTATGCCATAGAGAGGCGAAGGTCGAATCGACGGAGCCCGGAGCCCTTGGGCGAGTCGATATCGATAACATGATGACGATGGACGAGTTCCACCTCGACGCGGCTCAGGAGATCGGCGGGAATTGGGCGATTCAATTCAAGACCGCCGGCCACCCGGATAACGGGACGTGGTTCCTCGCCCAAGGCGATACGCGCGTAACGGTCTTCCGGGCGAATAAACAGTCCCTCATGGCGAAGCGGATTACGAAGCCTCGAGGAGTCTCGTAAATGGCGAAGGTCGCGAACGCGGTCTTCGTAGAGCTTCGCGAAGTGATCCGGGACGTATGGGGCCTCGATACGACTAATCCTCAATGGTTCGACGTCGGCGCCGCGCGCATTCCTTGGAGGAAGCATATTCAGGACCTCGAGGACGGCGGCGGAACCGGCCTCTCGCTCCCTTACGTAATCCTCGGCGTCGGGAAGGTCGTAGAGACGGAAGGGCCGAGCGCCGCGGCGGAGTACCAGATTCCGATAGCGGTCTATCTTATCGATTCGGTCCGCGGCCTCGAGACGACCGTAACGACCGGCGCCTCGAGCGCGATCCAGACGGTCGGCTCTACTACCGGAATGTTTGCGGGATTGAAGCTCTACTTCGAGACCGCCGACGAGTACCGGACCGTCGTTAGCGTCGATAGCGGAACGCAGATAACGCTCGACTCCTCGATCTCTACTACGACCGGCGAGGACGTCGAGAGCTACGACGCGACCGCCGAGATTTACAACGAACTCGAGACGCTCCGGGAGGAGCTAATCTCGCGCAACGACGCCGAGAGCCTTACCTCCTTCGGCGTCCTCGAGAAGCCGGAGATCGACGCTTCCCTCGGGATCGAGCCGAATCAGGCCGCGCTCCAGTTCGGCTATCCTCTACAAGCGGGCGAGATTAGCTTTACCGCCCACGCGAGCTAATGACTCAAACGCCGAAGGACTTCGCCGCATGGATCGCGAGCGCATTCCAAGAGACGAAGCGCCGCGTCGAGGCCGCTAACGAGCAGAGCGCGAAGGACGCGATCGCCGCGGCCCGGAAGCTAAGTCACGGGCCGTTTACGACGAAGTACCTCCGGACGCTCTACAATCCGCGCGGCCCGTACTCGAAGCGCGATCCGCACCCGCCCGGACCTCGAGAGGAGATAAACATTCAGGAGGGCCTCTTCGCCCGGTCATGGGAGACGCGCGACTTCTCCTCGCCCTCCGAGAGCTTCTTCCGCGTCCAGAACGAGGCGCCTTACGCGGACTATCTCGCCGAGGGAACCGATAAGATGATTCGGCGCCCGCTAATCGATTCCGTGTCACAATCGATACGACCGAAGCGGATTCGCCTCATAAACGACGCTCTAGACCTAAACCGACCGTAAACTAAGATCATGGCTACGAAGATAAGAGAGAGACAGCGAGGAGAGCGAGGGAATCCTAACTTCCGCCCGCTCGTTCGCGTTCGCGAACTTGGCGAGAACGAGGCCGTTCCTCGGAACGCCGAGGTCGTACCCGCGAATACGAAGCTCCACGATTGGCAACCGGCGGACGCTCCCGTCGAGGACGAGGGAGGCGAAGACTAAGTGGCCGCTACTCCTTGGCAAGTAGGTCGTCACCTTACGGTCCTAACCGTCGACGATCTAACCGTAAACGAATCGACCGGCGTAATCACGCCGGCGGCGTCTCCGGCCTCTATCAGGACTTACGTAGCGGACTTCGACGACGACTTCGACGTAGACCTCGAGAATATCGTTCCGACTACGAGCCAGAAGCGAAACTTCGTCCCGCTCGAGAGCGGAACGAGCTTCCTCGTTCAGGAGATTCTCCGGAACGGCTCTTCGCCGGGCGTCCTTCTCGGGCTCGTCGACGGAGGCTCTACGCACCTGCAAGTCGTATGGGACTACGGCGCCTCGACCTATACCTATCAGGGCGCGATCCAGCGAACGAGCCGCCCGCATAGGAAGGGAGCCTCGGTCTACTCGGTTCAATTGCAACCGATCGATAACGGCGGCGCGAATCCGGCGATCACGTAGCGGAGTAGAATCCGGCCTATGGCTGGGAAGATTCTATTCGGGCGCTTTATCGAGCCGCGCCGCGAGGTAGTCGACCTTACGGTATCGGTCTCGCTCGAGACGAAGGACGGGAGCTTCGAGGACGTAGACGTTACGCTCTTCCTAGCTCCTCTGGCTCCTATGGATATCGAGGCTTCCGACGAGGACGCCGAAGAGTTCGTAATCGATCATATCGGGAACGAGGAGGCCGGCATAGCTCCGAAGATAAAGGAGCCGCTCCTAATCAACGGGAAGCCGCGCGACTTGCGCGCCGGCATCGTCTACCGGGCCTTCAAACTCGAAGCCGCTCAGAATATCGCGCTCCGCGAAATGGAAGCCTCCGACGATCCGCGCCTAGCCGACGCCTCGGTCTATAACCACCTAGAGCTACTCTCTATGTCGATCGCGGCGCCGGGCGCGTTCGCGCGCTTCTGGGCTACCTACAACCAGATAAACGGCGAGTATTACCTGCATCGGCGCCGGAAGACGGAAGGCGAAGAGGACGAGACGCCGGCGGGAAAAGAGGAAGCCGAGCCTACGAGCTAGCGGTCGCGGCGGCGGTTCGCTCGAAGCAAGATCACCCGTCGATCGTCGAGCATCGCTCCCGCGTCTCGCGAAGCATAAACGAACGGCTCGGCCAGCTACTTGCGATATGCGGCGTCGAGGAGATCGCCGGCGAGGACGTCGAGCCGCTCTCTCCGACTTGGATTTACGACTGTTACGATATTGCGGAGCGCCAAACGGAGGCCGATAGGGAACTCCTCGAGCGCTTCGAGAGCGATCGCGAAGGTGATCCTTGGGAGTATCTTTAGATAAATGGCTCGCTCTATGAAGCTCGACCTCAAGGTCGGCGGGATTGACCAGCTCAATCGCGCGGCGGCGGCGGCTCATAACCTTAGCTCGGGCCTCTACAATCTCGAGAAGCAACAGAAGAAGAACGCCGCGGCGGGCGGCGGCGGAGCGGGCGGCTCCTCTACCGGCGTAGGAGGATCGGGCGGCGGGCGATCGATAAAGGCTCCGCCGAAGCCGTATCAAGGGCCGAGCGCGCGCCTCGCCTCGGCGTCTACCGCCCTCCAAGTAGCTCAGGCCGGCGGCGATCCCGGCGAGATATTCGACGCGCAGTATCGCTTCGATCTCGCAAAGCGCCACGTCCAGCGGGCGAATACCAGCCTCTCCGGAGGTCCCGACTTTCAATCTCGCCTAATGACGGCGATCCGCTCTACGCGCTTCGGCGGAGCGGACGGCGTACAGCCGCTCGTAGGAAGGACGCTCGACGTCCTCGGTCCCGGTATGGCGAAGTTCGCCGGGCCGGTCGCGGCGGCGGCGGCGGCGGCTGTAGCCTTCGGAAAGGCCGTCGATATGTCGGCGAAGATTCTCTTCAATATCGCGAAGAACCGCGCGGTAGCCGGCGGCACATTCGGCGAGACCGCGGCCCTCGGGAAGCTCTCCTCCGTCCTCGGCGGAGATATGGCGAGTCGCGCCCGATCCCTTCAAGAGCAGAGCGCCGCCGGCGGTCTCGCTTCCCTCCTCCTCTCTCAGTACGGATACCGCGAGCTACCGGGCTTCGGTCGCTCTACGAACGCCGCTCGAGGCTTCCTCGACGTAGCTCAGAAGATCGTTAGCGACCCGAATCAACAGCGCGCGCTCCGGACCGCTCAGGAGACCGGGCTCGAGGATATCTTCGCGCTACGCTCCGGCTCGCCGTCGAAGGTAAAGCGGCTCTTCGAGACGCTCTCCTCGGTCTCGCCCTCCGACGTTCGCGCGGCTACCGACTTCACTATAGAGATGGGCCTCCTGAAGCACGAGTTCTCCCAGCTTGCGGTAGCTATGACTCCCTTCGTCTCGCTCCTCTCTTCGTCGATCGCTCCGCTTACGAATCTCCTCAATCTCCTAAACCGGCTCGGCCTAACGCGCTCGCCTATCCAGATGTACGGCGAGCTAATCGAGAAGGCGTGGGACAAGTTCAATCTTCCGAGTAGCGGAGGCTTCGCCGGCGGCGGCGGATGGAATACCGGAGGCGGCGGGAAGTCTCGGAGCCCGCAAGTCGACGCGCTCGACCGCAATACGGAAGCTCTCGTCGCGAATACCGACGCGATGCGGAACTTCTTCGGCGGCGGTATCCGGGCGCAGGGCGCGGTCCCGGCGGCATGGCGGAATATGATTCTAGATCAGGCTATGCGGAACGACGCGATCGCCCTCGGCGCCTTCGAGATTTAGGCCGGTCCCGAAAAAGTCCCGAAAAAGTCCCTCTCGCCCTTGATATTCCTTCGCGGATGCGCTAATATATTAGTACCGATCCGGAAAGGGATCGGAAAGGACGCAGAAGAATGACAGCAAGATTCCTAACCGATAGAGCGAGGACCTTCCTCGCCGCCATAGCGAACGAGTCCTCCGACGGATGCTTCGCTATCTCGAAGAAGACCGCCGGCGTAGCGGTCGCGACCGAAGACGGGATCGCCTCGACGCCGTACCTCGTAAGAGGCGCCGGCAAGCGCGACGTAATCTCGGCGATGCGGAAGCTCGGCTTCCTCGCTCCAATTCCGTGGAACGAACTCGGTATCCGCGGGCTCTCTCAATACGGAAGCGAGATCGAGTGGTTCGCCCTTACCGAGAGCGGCGCCCGCGTCGCGATCGATTGCGCGACGATCTCGAAGGAGGCCGCGTAATGGCTACCGCCCTCAAGTTTGAGCGCTACTCGGACGGGACGGTTCGGTCGAAGATATCCCTTACGTTTCACGTCGTAATGGAAGACCTCCTAATCGCCGCGTTCAATTGCCTAACGAATCGCCGCGCTGTCAATACGCTCGAATCTTCGGTCGAGGACTGGCCGAGGCTTACGAAGAGCGAGATCGTAAAGGAGGTCCGGCGATCGATGCTGGAATACGGGAACGATCAGCAAGCCCGCGGCTCCGACGCTCTTTATATGACCGAGTGGTGCGAAGATCAGGAGGAAGGCGAAGCCTATCTCTACGACGAAGTAAGTCGGCTCTTCCCGGAGCTACGGCGCCTTCGCTACAAGGAGGGCGCGTAATGGCTAACGTCCTCAATTGCCGGCCCGAGGATCGCGTCTCCGTCTCTCAAGCGGCGGCGGAGATCGGGATAGCGGCCTCGACGGTTACGCACCATATCCGTAACGGAGAGCTTCCCGCCGAGAAGGTCGCCGGCGTATGGCTTATCCGCTACGCGGACGTCCTCTCCTTCAAGGAGGACCGCCCGAGCGTCGGCTGGCCGAAGGGTCGCTCGCGCAAGGAGGGCGGATAATGCCCAAGAGAGACGTAACGAAGCCGAGCCCGAAGCCGTGGAGCTATCTCCGCTATATGCAGGGAACCTTCCGGATCGGCGACGCTTGCGGCGATACGGTCGCGACGATCCCTAAGTCGCTCGATGCGGAGAGGATCGCGCTCGCGATAACGACGCTCGCCGGCGGAGAGCGGCCCGAGTTCCTCCCTCCGGCGCCGTGGTCAGTCGCGGAGGTAGACGGAGGTTGTGAGGTCCGGTCCGCGGACGGAACGGTCCTTGCTACGACTCGGCCCTTCCGCCATTATTCCGAATGCGACGCTCGCCTAAACGCGGACGAGATCGCAAGGCTAGGTAACGAGGCCGGCAAGGAGGGTGGCTCGTGATTCGCTACCACGGCGCCGGATCGACGGGCGAGAGTACGCGGAGGATATGGACCGGGCGCCACGCGATGGTTAGCTTCGCGTACCCGAAGGCGCTACCGCTAGCCGCGGAAGTCGCCTCCTCCTTCGCGCTCGATAACGGAGCCTTCACCGCATGGAAGAGCGGAGATAGCTTCGACCTCGAGGGATACGTCGAATGGGCCGCGGAATGGTCGTGGCATCCCGGCTTCGACTTCTGCCTAGCTCCGGACGTTATCGACGCCGAAGACTATATGCAGAATCAAGAACTCGTTTCTCGGTTTATGCACCTTCTCTCAATGAGGAGAGGCCGAGCTTCGCAGTCGCTTATCGTCCCGGTCTTCCACCTGCACGAGCCGAGAGCGTATCTCCGTTGGCTGGTCGACGCGATGCAGTTTCGCAGGATCGCTCTCGGAAGTTCCGGTCGATGGAATACGCCGGGATCGAAGGAGTGGTGGGCGCGAATGAACGAGATACGCGAGTGGCTTATAGATGATCGGATGCGCCCGGTTGTACAGCTACACGGGCTCCGGATGCTCAATCCTACGATCTTCTCCTGTATCCCGTTCGCGAGCGTCGACTCGTCTAACGCGGATCGCAACGTATCGAACGAAGAGCGCTGGCAGAACGGCTATCTCAAGGGTCTATCTAAGGCTATGCGCGCCGACATTCTCGCCGAGCGATTCGAGAACCACGCGAGCGCCGTAGTATGGGAGCCGTATAGCGGCCAGATGAGTATGGAGCTACTCGGATAATGGACGAGTCTAGAATCGCCGAGATCGTCTCGTCGGAAGTGACTCCGAACGGGAAGTTTATCGTTACCTTGCGATTCGGGACGGTCGCGGATAAACAGCGCTTCGAGCAGTTCATGGAATCCAATCCGCTAATGTCCGCATATCGCGGCTATGGCTTCTGCTCGGAGGGGCGCCGTTGCCGGGATTGCGGATGTACCGAGGAGACTCCCTGTGTCACCGGCGGCGTTCCTTGCCATTGGGTAGAGCGTGATCTATGTAGCGCTTGCGTATCCAAGGAGCCGGGCGCGTAATGGCTAACGTCCTCCTATCGGTCTCGGTCGAGACGAAGCTCCGCGGGAATCGGATAAAGCATCGAGGCCGCGTAGCGATCGACGGGAACTTCCATTACCACGGGAAGTGGCGCCTCTCCTCTACGGAGGCCGGGCTCGAGGCCGAGCGCGAGCTAACGCGGCTCGCCATGATCGAGTATCGGAAAGGGAACAATCCGAAGATCGCCGGCTATAATGATCCGTAGCCGTTAGGCTGGAAACCGAAACCTCTGTGCGGCCCGTCCTTGCGGCGGGCCAAACTATTAGTGATATGGCGCGAGGCGAAACGAAGGTAGCGGTAACTCCGGATCGGGAACTCGTTCTCGACGTCGACCTCGACGAGACGACTCTTCGGGAGCCGGCCTTCTCGCAGACGTATCACGCCGACGAGATCGCCGCCGGCGTCCCGGAAGAACTCCACGAGAACGTTCGCCTCATTCCCGGCATAGGATGGACGCTCGAGGAGGTCGTAAGGGTCGTCTCCGAGAAGCGCGAGATTCAGGCCGGGCAAAGCGCGATAATGACGGTCTCAGGCGGGATGCTCCAAGTAGCCGACGGCCACGAAGAGGCCGATACCTACCGGCGCCATACGGGAACCGGAATAACGTATCGCGGAGGCGCCGCTACGACCGGCGACCCCTACGTCCAGAAGCACGTCCCGGCGGGCTCGAGCTTCGACGATCGACTCTCCGCGGATCAGACGGCCTTCCCCGGCCCGAGCGACTCCGCCGACGCTACCGACGTCGATCGCGTAGCGCGGACGGTTCAGGACTCGACCGAGCGCGATGCGTGGCAGTTCAATCTAGAGTTCCCGGCGGCTCGCCATGCGGCGCCGCGGACGATCGCGCGCTTCCACTTCGTAAGCTATCCCGCCTCCAGTCCGCAAGGCCATATCGGAAGCGGGCGCTACTGTATCGAGGTCCGGAGCGATGGAATCCTCCGGCTCTACGAGAAGCAAGTCTCGCCGACTACCGACTGGATTCTCATTCGCGGCCTTCGCCTAGACTCTCCGCAAGCCTACCGAGGGAAGGTTATGTCGATAAACGTCCGGAGCATCCCTCCGAGCGGCAAGCGCTACGACGGCGGAGCGATCGAGATTACGACCGAGAGCGGCTCTCCTACGGTCCGCAACCGAGGGATAACGTCGAAGGGCTTCGATCGCCCTAGCCAGACGGATCGCGTAGTGCATAGAATCCCGCGATGGAACGAGGAGGTACAGAAGCCCGAGCCCGCGCCGGCGCGGGTCGACATTCGCCGCGACCAGCGGCCTCGCTTCCAGATAATCAAGCACTACTACCCGACTACCGGGAAGGTCCGCGGCGCCGTCTTCGGCCTGACGTTCTATCCGGAAGGGACTACTCCCGTACTCGAGGTCCGCGCGAGCGGAGACCTTCCCTCCGGTACGGCTATGGTTCCGAAGCTCTACAACGCCGCCGACGATACGGAGCTAACGCTCGTCGATAGCGGGACCGGCTGGCGCCAATATCAAACGGTAGCCGATCAGCGCTACTACTATCCGGAGGTCGAGCTTACGTCTAACGCGACCGACTCTCCGATCGTCCGCGATCTCCAAGCGCTCCGCGATCCGGTAACCGTCGTAAACTCGCCCGGAGACTTCTCTCCTCAGAATCCCGCTACGAGCGGCGTCGCGTTCCGCTCCGGCGTTCTCGACGTAAAGCTCCGCGGCGCCCAGCAGGACCCGTCGACGGAATCGGGCTATATGCTTATCGAGGACGTTACGGGAGAGAATCCGAGGCTCAATACGAGAGGCGATCTAAACTTCGCCCTCGGTACGAAGTGGGACCCGCTCGACGATACGAGGATCGCCTACCTAATGCGCGGGCGAATCATATCGCCGGAGGGCTATCGCAAGGGCGCCGATACCGGCAAGTACGGCGGAGAGAACTGGACGGCCTACCGATGTAACCTAGTCGGCAATTGGCACCGGCTCTCGGTCGCTCAGGCGCCGGTCCGCTTCAATTGGCACGGCCCGGACGGGAGCGCGACTCCCGACGAGAACGGCATATATCCGCCCTTCAAGGCTACCGACGCCGTGCGGACTATGCTTCAATGGGCCGGCTTCCCGCCCTCGATGATAAACGTCCCGGACAAGGAGCTACGCCTCTGGCCGGACGATAAGGCCGAACTCTATATCGAGCCGCTACAGCCGCTCGGCGATTACATAAACAAGATCGTGCGCGAGTACCTCGGTATGCGGCTCGTCTTCGATCCGAACGCCGGAGACTTCGGGAAGTGGCGCGTCCTCGAGGCGCCGACGGCGCCCTATACGAACCTCGCCTCCTTCCAAGCGGACGGGCCGGGCGCAGGGAAGGCCGTTCACAATACGAACTCCTACGGAGAGATCGCGACCGGAAGGCCGAAGACCTTCTACCAGCGCGGAACGCTCCGGAAGCGCGTAGAGCCGCCCGAAGGGAACCTCCTTATCGTCTCCGGCAAGGGCGGCGTAATCGACGGGAATAACGAAGAGGTCCTCCGGCTTACGCAGATAATCTTCAATCCGCGGAGCTTCAACTTCTACAACCTCGCGCCGGCCCATGCCCATTACCCGGACGCCGATCACCCGGACTACCTCGGATACGTAAAGAGAATCGTCATAACCGACGCCGGCCTAACGACTCCGGAGGCCGTGAACTGGTTCGCGCGCCGCGTCGCGGACTTGGCGCTCCTTGGAATAAAGACGCTCTCCTTTACGGCGCCTCTCGTTCTCGTGCATGACGAAGACGACGAGGAGCTAACGACGCCGAGCCCGATCCGCTACCGCCCGCTACGCTTCTACGATCCGGTCCTCGTCGACGGCGTACAATTCCTAGTGAGGCGCGTAAGCCCGGCCTTTACGAAAGACCACGTTATGCTGGCGGAGTACGAAGTAGAAGCGCCGCGGGAGCCGTTCCTCGAGCAGAGCTAATGCCGACAAGAGAAGAAGTAAGACGGAACGCGATCCTCGGCCTCGTAGCCGGCGCCCAAGGATCGACGCGCTATCAATCGAAGACCTTCGCGACCCAGCAGGTCCTCGACTCTCACCGCTCGGAGATAATGGCGCTTCCGGAATACGTAATGCCGACGATCCAGATTCTAGATACGGCGAGCGCTAACTTCGGCGCCGGGCTCTGGACGCTCGACCTCGACCCGCTCGGCTAATGGGCTACGGCCAGACGATCGAATGGCAACATTACGAGCAAAGCCTCGGGATCGCCAATACGAAGAGCGGAGGCTTCTTCGCTCTCGCCGGCGCCGGATGCAAGAGCCAATACGCTACGTGGTGGAACGTAGCGACCTCGCGCGGGATAGAGCTTCTCCTATCGACTCAATCGGGCGGGCCGGGAGGAGTGAAGTATCAGTACGACCTCAATATCCCGACGCTCGGAATCCTCGCCGGCTCGACAAGCGGCGCCCGCGTAACAGGCTCGTCGTATAAGGCTTCAATGACGGCGGCGCTTCGGATCGATAACTTCCGCGTCTACAATTCCGGCGGAGCGAAGCACCTCTTCCATGACGATATTCACTTCTACGTCGACGGCGCCCTCCACCAGACTTGGAACTACTCCGATAACGAGCTAATCAATCCGTACCTAACGCCGATCGGGATTCCGCTCGTCGGAATCCTCCCGGAAGTAAACGTCGGCGCCGGCCTAAATCCCGCTTACGCTCTTCCTCCTACGCCGGGCGGAAGCGGTGCCTCCTCGTCTAACTCCGCGCTAACCGGCGGCGGCTGGCGCTTCCATGACGGGACCGGATGGAAGACGCCGCCGATCGTTCTTCCCGCCGTCGGCGCCATGCCGGGAAGCTCGTGCGGATGCTCTCAGGCCGCGGCGTTCCCGAGCTACTCCGCGGCGAATACGAACGACGCCGCGATCGCCGCATACGCAACGGTAAACGATACGGGCTCCTTCGTTACGATCGCGCGCGGCTCCGGAGCGATCCGCCCGATCCCGGCCCGCGTCTACGAGATACTCCGGCTCGTCCCGGACGATTACCTCGCTCTCTGGTGGCGCGACGGCCTCGCCCAAGCGGAGGCGCAACGGCTCCGGACTTGCTACGAGGCCGGCCTAGGCTACTCCTCGTGGGATACGGTCTCGACCGATATCGAGTACGACGAGCTTCACGCCGAATACTCGGAGTTCCTCGCCCGCGTAACGAGCAAGGCGCACGTAATCGAGGACGCTCTCTCCGAGACGGTTTACTCTCCGCTCTCTCTCGGCGCGACGGTCGAGGAGGGAGACGGCGTTTCCTCTGGATGCGGCGAGACGATCTCCTTCGACTCTCCACGCATGGATCGCGGCGGATCGAATCCCGAGACGACTTCGATCTATCGCCATATCGAGAACGATGCTCGCTACCTCGCTCAATGGGGCGATAAGCTCAACGCCTACCACTACTTCTTCCCGAAGGACGAGACCGGAGCGATAAAAAGCTACGAGTGGCTAATCAATCTCTCCCGCGCGAATCCGACCGACTTCTGGCTCCTCCTCTCTCAGCAATACGTAACGAATCCGTATCTCAATCGAGGAGAGAATACGAAGGAGTGGACGAGCCTTATCTCGGCGCCGCTCTACTACGGCGGTCTCTCCGGATGGATCGCTACGTATCGCGGCCTTCAGCAATATACGAGCAACGTCGGGATATGCCGGCCCGATATCCAGACGATTACGCCGGATGCGAGCGTAGTCCTCGACAGCGGCTCGAGCGCCCTCTTCTCTACGGTCGATTGCTCCGCGGCCTTCGGTAGCCAGATAGTCCTTACGCCGAGCGCGAGCGATATCGAGCTAGCCCTCCCGCTGAACTCCTTTACGACGCCGCCCTATGGCTACGGGAATATCGCGAAGGAGTTCAAGCTCGAGTGGGAGACGGCGAATATCGACTCGATCTCCGTAGTCCTCCGAAACGACGAGGGAGACGAAGTAGAGATCGCCTCGGCTACCGCCGCCGATTGGAAGGAGAGGCCGCTCGCCGCCGATAGCGTCTACGCCGGCGATTGGGCTCAGGACTTCTCCGGGCTCCTCGGCCTTACGATCTTCGGCGTCGACACGGAGCCGGAGGGCCGGTCGCTTACCTATCAATTAGACGCCGCTCTCTCTCACCACTACGGTCTTCTCGCCGGGCGCGGCGCCGTCGAACTCGTCTGGAAGATTACGGTCATATCTACCGGCTCCGACGTTACGCTCGAGTACCCGGAGATGCGCGTCTCCGACGAGGCGAGCGAGATCGTAAGCCTTACGCCGTTCGCATGGGCGCAATTCTGGAAGGACGGCCCGGCGATCCGCTTCGGCCAGCAACGCTTCGACGACGGCGCCGGCGGAATGTCGCTCCCGCCGAGCGTCCGCGTTCCCGGCATAAAGCCGACGGTCGTAGACGCGATCGCCTACCGCCGGCTTATCTACGAGAATCAGGCCGCGGGCCTTGCGGCGGTCGAGGCCGAACTCGCCTCGCTCTACGATACGGTCGAGGGCCAAACGGTAGCCGTCCACGCGAACAATACGGACGCCTTCCTATGGCTCGACGGAGCGACGGCAAAGCTCGTCCTTCACAATACGTACCGGAATACGCCGCCTAACTACCTCGAGGGCGTTCCCGATAACGAGTTCGAGGCCGGAGCGGAGTCTCCTCCCGATCTCGTTTGCCGCGTCTATAGCCACGCGCAAGAACCGCGCCGCTACCTCTCGGCGCATAGACCGATAGAGGTCCGGGAGCCCGGAGGCGCGTCGATTACCGCGCTCTCCGCCGCGTTTACGAATACGCCGTGGCAAGTCTCCGAGCATTCGGAGGCGATGGATAATACGGAACTCGACGATTACGAACTCTACTGGGACGGAGATCAATACGCGACGGTCTCGCCTTGGTTCGGCTACTACGGGATTCTCGGCTGGGCTACCGGCGGCGGCGGAGTATGGAATCTCGTTACGCCTATGGCGGAGTATCATAAAGCCGAGGCGATCGATGGTGATATTTACTACTACCGCTCGAAGCATACGATCCCGGTCGCGGGCTTCGATTCGATCTCTCAGGTTACGAGTACCGGGAAGGATTCTCACCCGCGTATGGCTCTCGCGGGACCGGCGGGAAGAATTGCGCTACTATGGGAACGCGAGGACCCTGCCGGAACTTGGAATATCTACGAAGCATTCTCAGACGACGAAGGCCGAACGTGGAGTACGCCGAGCGTGGGCCTTAGCGGAGCGCGGCGCCCGACTATCAACGGGCACGAGGACGGCCCGGTCGTTCGCGCCGGTTTCAAATACAACAGCGGAAGCTCGGGTCCGGGAAAGATACATTCGAGCCGCCAGAGAGACGGCGATACCTCGCCCGGCGCCTACGCCGCGATCGTCGACACGGCGGGATCGGCTATCGAGATCGAGGACGATAGCTTCCACCTCTACCCGACCGCGGATAACCGCTGGCTCCTCGTTTGCGTCGTCTCCGGAGAGAGCGCCTCGAGCGATTGGGTCTCAGACGACGACGGCCAGAGCTTTACGAGGATTACGTAGCTAATGCGGATCGCCTACGTCGAATGCCGAGAATGCCGGAGGAGGTTCTTCCTCTCGCGCCCCGAGCAAAATTGCGAATGCGGCGAGACCGACCGCTTCTTTATCCACCGATGGTGGACGGTTACGTTCCGAGCGAGGGCCGCGTAAATGCCGGTAACGCTCCTTGCATCGCAAGTCCCGATCCCGACCGGCTACTCGGGCTTCCTTACGGTCGCGAGCGCGAATAACGACTCGGGCGGTAACCAGCCCGTCTACGACGGCTACTCCGCCGGGAGCCTCGGAGGGATCGTCTCGACTAAGCTCAATAAGAACGCGCAGAGGAGCGGCCTCGAGGCGCGCTACGGCGGAGGCGCCTACGCGATCGGCCACGGGCTAGGGCTCGCCGACGGCGGAGGGCTAACCGTCGACGTAGCCGCCGGCCACGCGATCATAGACGGAACGGTCGAGCTTGCTACTACCGGCGCCGTAGTCCTCCCGGATAACTCGACGTGCTACGTATGGCTCAAGAGGGACGGGACGCTTACTCAGGTAGCGGGCTCGCTCGTCGCCCCGGAGAATACGGCGGTCTTCCTCGGGCGCGTCGTTACGCTCTCCGGATCGATCACCGGGATAGACGACGCCGGGCGCGTAGAGCTAATCGGAGGCTTCCCGGTTCGCGAGACCGCGGACGTCGGAGAGCCGGGCGATACGCCGGGCGCGACTACGGCCTTCCTCGCGAAGACGCTCGCCGGCCTCTTCCTTTGGGATGGATCGGTCTATCACCGCTTTATTCAGGGCATGGCGGCGAATAAGGATTCGATCGCCTCGGGCGAGACCGTCTATATCCCGGTCGACCACCAAGTCCTGTTATTCGATTCGCTCAATAACGCCGGAACGCTCGTCGTAGCCGGGAAGATGAGAGTTATAAGCTAATGCCGAACGAACTTCAAGCAAACGCGGGAGACCTCCTCCTCAATTCCATAAAGGGAAACAGCGTGGCTCCCGTACTCCAAGTCGGAGAGGTTACGCACGACGATAGCGCGGCCTATACGCTAACGGCTTCCGAATACTCAAACTTCGGGCTCGTCGTTACCGGAGCGCTTACCGCGGCGCGCCAGCTAGTCGTACCGAATACCGACGATTACGTCTTCTTCGTCGTAAACAATACGACCGACGGCGGAGGAGGCCCTTACGCGATAACCGTAAAGACGAGCGGCGGAACCGGCGTCTCGCTTACGAACGGAAAGAGCCGCTGGTTCCGAGTCAAGTCCGACGAGGTTTATCCGATCGGCGCCGAGTCACCATAAAGGAAAGAGAATCATGTCCCGAGACCTACTCCCGAGCAAGTTACAGCACCTCGCCCTCGAGCGCGTCGGATCGACGAACGCGACGATCGAGCTTCGGTATCTACAGCAGAATAGCCGGCCCTCGGTCTTTACTCATGGAAGCAACCCGGACGCTATCCGGCTTCAGCTAACCGTTGGAGACGATGCGAAGAGTATCGCCCAGCTAGTCGGCGAAGCCGGCTACAACGTAAACGACTTCGTTCCCGGCCTTCCTACGAGCGCCGTCCACGGAATCATAAAAGTGATTAGCGGCGTAGTCGCCTACGCGAACGTAGGGACCGACGCCGGCTTCGTCTCCGGAGAGGACGGCCTCGATAGCTCCTTCCCGGACGTAGACGAGGCGATGGAAGAGGTTCTCTTCCCGGAGGACGAGCTTCGCTTCGGAATGCCCCACCCGTATTACGGGATCGGGAGGCGCGGCGGCGCCGTTCTACTCGCCGGAACGTACCAGCCGACGTGGAGCGAGCCGTCGGAGTCGAGCGGCGATCGCAAGATCGCGGACTTCGGGCGCGGAGGAATGCGCGTCTCGACCGCGTTCCCGGCGGGCGATCCCGTAGACCTCGTAGCCGATGAGATCGATTCGCTTCCGGACGCAAACGGCCAGCTAACGAACTGGTGGAACTTCGCCGGCCAGACGGCCTTCCGGCTTCGCTATAAGTTTATGACCGGGACGAGCCCGACAGTCGATACGCTCGTCGAGTTCTTCCTCGCGACCGCGGACGCGGAAGGGACGCCGTTCGTAGACGCCGGCCTTACGTATAGCGCGAGTGCCTCGGCTCAGATAACCGACGCGACGCTCCGGGACCTTCTTATCCCGCTCGGCGCCGTAAAGGTAGCCGCGACGAGCAATAAGAGCTATACGGGAAGCCTCCCGGTAGAAGCTCTCGGCGCTCACCGCGGAGCGATACTCGTCTGGAACGGAACGGGCGCCGCGCTACACGCGACCGCCGGAAACTTCGACCTCGACCTATACGCGGCGGCTTAGGATATGGCGGTTATCGCCTACCCGAGAGCGGCCTATAGCTATCCGAGCCAGCGCCAGATAGCGCGAGGGCCGAACCTCGAGCATCCTCTCCTCCGAGGGCTCCGGCTCCATGTTATGTGGCTAAACATTCCGGGCCTCATAAAGACCGGCGGCGGCGGCGTTGCGATAAACGAGGTAACGGGAGAGAGGGCTACGGTCCCGGTCGGGATCACGCGCGAAGGGCCGTGGGCGGACTTCAACGGCGCCTCGAAGTTTCAATTCGCCGGCGTTCCTTTCTGGGATAGCGACCCGCTCTTCGTCATGGCATGGTGCCGATCCGATACCGGAGATCAAGCGAGGACGATCGCGCAACATGGCGATAACGGCGGAGCCCGAGGCTGGAAGATGCAAAGCAACTGGGGAGCCCGGTTCCGCTATACCGCCGCCGGGATCGCGCATTACGAGACCGCCGTTTCGGTTACGACCTCCTGCTCGGTTATGGCGCTCGTCCGCTCCGGTACGACCGGCCTAAAATACACCGATCATACGACTAACGGCGCGCTAAAGCTCCTCGCTACCGATACGGTCGGCGCAAACTGGAGCGACCAGACGCTCGGTACGGATAAGTTTCATATCGGCGGGATCGACTCGGGCGCCGAGTATTGGGACGGGAAGATTCTCGGCGTACTATGCGGAGCCGGAGCGCCTACGCTACCGATCCTCCAGAAGATAGCCGCCGATCCGTTCTTCGCGTGGAGAGATTAGGAGATAGAATACGACTATGGCGAGATTGACGCGAGAAGAGATCGAGGATGCGACTAGGAAGGTCCTCTCGAGCGACCCGGACACGGGAGAGGCTCGAGGCCCTAGCGGGAAGGCCGAGGCTATCGTCCGCGCCGTATGTACCGAATGCGGAGGATTCGAGCCGCCGAAGGCCGCGCTAGCGAAGCTCGCCGCGAAGAAGAAGGCCGATCGAGAGAAGGCTCAGGCCGATATCGACAAGGTAGCCGAGGAGCGCCGCCGCGTCGCGAAGATCGCGAGGCCGGTCGTATACGAAGCCTTCGGTCTTCCGTTTACGCCATACGAGGACGAATAGCTCGTGCGATCGCTCGCCTCGCGCTCCCTCGGAAGGTCTTCCGTATGGAAGGTCCCTCAAGATAGCCGAGCCGCTCTACAGGCGCTCATAGACGCCGGCGCCGGCGGAACCGTAGTCATTCCTCCGGGCGAGTATTGGATCGACGCCTCGCTCGTAATGACCGACGAGCATAACGGCACGAAGGTCGACTTCAGCAACGCTACGGTACTCGCCTCGCCGGTCTTCTTCGCGCTCTCTCCGCAAGGCTCCGACGGAACGCTTCAGAAGCTCCTCGTTATCTACGGAGGCGATGCGAACGCGGGCTCCGCGGGCTCGGCGAACAGCGGAAGCTCGAGCGCGGCTACGGCGCTACCGCAGGGCCGCGATATCGGCGCCGGCGCGAGCGAGGGCGCTACGTCTATCACGGTCGCGGGATCAGGAAGCGCTATCCCGACCGCGCCCTTCGACGCTATGATCCTCGAGGGCGATCAGGCGAGCAACGGCGAATATAACATTCGGGAGATCGTCCGCGTAACCGAAGTCGACGGTACTACCCTAACTCTATCGACCGGCCTAAAGCGCGCCTTCTCGGAAGACTCGCTCGTAAAGTGGCGAGCCGACGGCGCCGACTTCGCGCACGATATCGAGATCGTAAACCTCCGGACGCGCGGGCATGATCCTCTACGAGGAGGCTATCTCGACTACGCGGATATCGACGCGAACGTAACGATAAACGTCTCCTTCCAGAATATCGTCACGGGAGATAACCACGGCTGGGCGGCGAGCTTCCAAGCCAATAAGAACCTCCGGATCGACGGCTGGACATACGGCGAGAACCTCAATACGGCGGAGGCCGGCGGCGTCGGCTACGGGATCGCGGTCTATGGCGGAGACGGCCACGTCCTCCGATACATTACGAGCGATACAACCTATCGCCGCGGCGGGATTCACCTCTCCGGTTGCCATGACGTCGATATACACGGCTACTACGGCGGAGTCGGCGAGAGCAACGAGTCGAAGAATAATATCAATTCGCTCGACCTTCACGGGAAGGGCGAATACGATATCCGGATAACGGCGAGCTACTCCGGAAGCCGGCTCAATATCGGCGCGCATTTTAGAGGATGCACGAAGGTCCGCGTCTCCGACTCGGCCTTCGCTCGCCAGATAACGATAGCGCCGGGCGCCGACGACGTAGAGCTAACCGACGTAATCGGATCGACGCTCGACGCCGTTCGGAGGACCGACCTCTCCGGCTACGATCCGGACGGCTCGACGGAAGGGATCGGTCATACGGTCGGGATTCACCTTACGCGCGTAACTCTCACCTCGCATAACTACAACTTCCCGCTCCTTCTCCACGAGGTCGGAATCTTTACGGCTACGGATTGCGCGTTTACCTATGGGCACGAGGTCTTCTTCGGATCGACCGTAAACAAGATTCCCGCCGCGGTTATCGAGTGCATCGAGACCGACGGCGCCGTCTCGGTCGGAGGAAACCAGCAAGGCTGGCCGCTCCGCTACGGAGGCGCGATGTATACCGGAAGCGCCCTCGGCTCCGGAACGGATAACGACCCGGTTCTCTACGGCGTCGGCGGGACCTATACCTTCCTCCGTTGCTCCTTCGATAACTCGCTCGGAGACGGAACGTATCCGCCGGTAATGATGGGCTCGCAAGTCGGCGCGAAGACTCAGGACCTCCCGACGGTCCTCTTCCTCTCCTGCACGTTCGCCGGGAAGACCGAGCGGGCGATATGGATTCGCGGAGCTTGCACAGGCGGCTCGGTTACCGCTACGGATTGCGCCTACGCGAGAACCGGCGGCGAGCCTACCGGCCTCATTGACGACCAGAGCGGAAACGTAACGCCGGTCGAGAGCGGAACGGACCTCGAGGAAGCCGCCGTTTAGCCCAGTCCCGAAAAAGTCCCGAAAAAGGTCCCTATCCCTTGCAATTCGTAAGCGGACGCGCTAATATAT
>FUIF01017252.1_pt1 | contig 29840 bp, 43 predicted proteins | sample 1003461 | NCBI WGS metagenome assembly FUIF01 (sample SAMEA80401918, study PRJEB19352) | marine metagenome
ACCCTCATCCAGTGCTTTCTGTTGACGACGACGCTCACGAGCAGCCGCAGCCTGAACATCAGCACCGCCACGATCAGGAACAGGCGGGGGAGCGGGAGCTTTTGGTTTACTGAAGACTGCACCCATGGGAGTTATCCTCTCAAGACATCGAAGGGGTCATACTGGTCAGTGTAATCAGGCAGGCGACGTTTGACAAGAGTTCGCCCGAATCGCTTCATCATAACAGCATAATGCACCGCAGAGATAACATCGTCAAATTTAGGCACGATGACACCATCTTTCCGGTGATACATGCGTTTCTCACGGAAAAACTGATCCTGATTCTCGAAGACCTTGAACTTCCCGGTACGCATTCGGTCATCAATCTCGTGAACAATCGGCTCCTTCGCTACGGCTCCGCCCTTGTCATCCTCGTACCGCGACGACATCGGGAGCATGTTCAAACCCATCGCCTTGCACTGATCGGCCAAGTTCTGACCGCTGCTCTTCTCGCGGTGCATACCGTCATGCGGCCACGCGATCGGGATGTCTTTGCCGCGTGCTTCAATCGCCGCACGGTGATAAGACATCGTTTCGCCCGCCTGCTTGTAAGTGTCGTAGATGTAGACAACATCGTTGTCACGATCCCAAGCACCCCACGCAGCAGCGAACGGGTGGTCAATGCCGAAGTCAACACCAGCGATCCTTGCAAAGTGCGGCGGGATGTCAAACGGCGTACACATGATCTGTTCATCAGGCACGCGGTACACGATCCCTGAACCGGCAAGCGGCACGCCTTGCGTTCGTGCCTCTCGCTCGTGAACAGGGAACGACATAAGCATTCGCTGCTTCTCAGCCTCGTCCAAGTGGGGAGCCTGATCCCAACCAACAGTCGAACACCAAATGCCGTCTTCCATTCGTCCATCAACGTAGTGCAACACCACATTGCTGACGCCTTCCAACGGCGTGAATGTCATGTACGTCAAACCTTGAACGTCAAGGGTTCGAGCCAAGCCCTCTGTCCAAATGTCAGCGGGCGGTTCTTCGTCGAACCAAATGACATGTTGCGAAGTACCTTGCCACTTCTTTCGGCCTTGCTCGTAAGTTTTGAAAACCAATCGAGAAACGCCGCCTGACTTGTGACGCACGAGAACGTAGTCAACGACTCCGCTGATTCCGGCCTGACGTTCCTTGACTTTGATGATTGCATCTCGCGGCAACCATCCAGTGCCTTCCTCGTCGCCAATAAGAGCTTGCTGGACGATTTCGCGGCTTGTCTCGTTGGTATCACTCCCCACCCACGCTCGGATCGGATGGTTGAAGCGACGGCCTTCCCACCACGGCGGGTAGTCGCCTGTAAGGTGGGCGACCATCTCACGAGCACCTGACATTGATTTGCCAACACGGTTCGCACAGATAAGTGCACGTTCAGGACAGACATCCGATGCGTTGTGAAATTCCCGCTGCCAATCGTAAGGCCGCATGAACGAAGCGTCATCGCCGTCATGGTAAGGCTCCCAAAACGTCAAGTGGTACTTGTCACCGGAGTCGATGTGATTCAACTGCTCGGTGAGCTTCAGTAACTCTTGAACCGACGGATCATCGGGATCAAGATGCAGACCCGTCAAGGAATCGTTCAATGGTGTCATTTAACTTATCCATGCTCTTGATGAGGCGTCCAAGAATCTCAGCAGACTCCGGGCCAACTTTGTAGTCGCAATCCTTGCCGGAGTCCGCATCGGTGGCAGGTGACTTTTCTTGCGGTGAATCCGTGGCTACTGATCCTGTTACCATAGATGACATAACAGTTGCCACACTTACAGCGGACGGTAACTCGCGTGCCGGTGAACCACCACGTTCTTCCAAACTTTTTAACGCAAATTTCTGTTGCTCGTGTAGGCATAACAACAATGTACCCGCAAACTCGACGGGAGGCAGGACGCCACGCATCAGCCAGTCCTGACAAGTGAAGCTCTTCTGTGCGGAGACATTCAACTCATTGTCAGTCACAGTGAAGATGAACCCGTCAAACGTGTCATCACGACGGACAAGATAATCATACCGAGCGTTCGGGCAGTGAGCAGCCACGACCTGACCGACATGTGACACGAACCGATGCAACCCCTCAGACGTTCCGGCAACTGGTGAATCAAGCATCATCGACCTCTCTGCTGTTTTTGACATCTTCTAACAAGTGAAGCCACAGACGTTCCGCAGCTTCCGAGGGATCAACACAGGCGGGCGGCTCATGGGTAATACGAGAAAACGCTTCCAAGAACTCGACGCCGCACTTCGTTTCATTGTCAGCCATGACGAACCGATAAACGATGTCGTCCATGCCTTCCTCTTTGATCTCTTCAACGCCCAAGGCGTAACGCCCGGAGCTACCCATCAGCTTGTCAGCCGTTCGCTTGAACGCAGCGACGTACATCATCGCCTTCTTAATATTCCACTCATCCAACGCATCGGCCTGACGATCCATCTGCTGTTGTAGGAACTCATCTTGATTCGGCATGTTGCAACTCCGGGGGAGGCGGGACTTTCGCCATGTTAGCATAGTCATCATCCCTTGAATACACAAAGAACGGCGTCGTCTTCATCTCAGGACAATACTCATACAAGTCGTCCAGTGCCTCGAAGCCGATCATGCTCCATCCACTTTCCTGACTTGCATCTCTAAACACAGCGAAGTGCGTCCACATCTTAGCCGGTCTGTTCTTCTCGAAGTCTCGTGGTTCTACCATTTGCCGCCTTTCATTGGAGCGTTGTAAATAGCGTTGATCGCGGAGAGCTTACGCTGGTAGTCCTTAATCTCCGCCTCTGCATGATTAAGCCACTCACGATGTAGCTTCAGTGCTTTAACAGCAGACTCGTGACGCTTCTCTAAGTCTTCATGCTTCTCCCTAAGCCGCTTCATAATCTGGTCACGCAACTGAACCATTGTCTCCTTATTGTCAGAGTTGCGAACAGCAGAAGCAACTTGAGCTTCCAGTGCGACAATCTTCTTACGCAGCCTTCGCTTATCTGAAGACGCCATCACAGTAGTAAGCAAGAACAGGAACGTTGAACACGCAAGACAAATGGCTAAATCTATCATCCATGACCCTTTCGTTAAAACCGTGAGAACCGGGAGAAGTATGGAGAGTACCTCTCACCCCATAAGCGGTATCAGCATTGGGGGATGCCACCCCCTCAATAAAATAATCTGGCTTAGATAATTCTCATCTCATTGTTATCACTACGTTTAGCGTCAGCACTGCATGAATGAGCAGTGTAACTTGAATGAGGCAAGGCAGCATTTGCTTGACATCTGTGTTCAACAGCAATACAATCAACAGCCTGTCTCAATGGGAGCGAATGAGGGTTGTATGCGAATGAACATGTCATCAATACAACGTTACCATCACACCCATCACACTGCAACCAGACCTGAGAGTTATCCACAATTCCACAGGTTATCCACATCACACATCATCTCATCTCTTGAAGAAGACAATGTAAGCAGCGTACAGCATTGAGCTTACGGCTACATTTTCTACTCTTGCTGATGTGACTTCAGCCTTCACTATCAACGAGTAAGAGTAGCCTATTGCAAGCACCTTAGCTATTGAGTGTTGCAGTTCCACCTTTTGTAAAAAGGTTGAGCCAAAAACACGCTGACGCCCACGCCCACGTTCCATCGCTACCCAAGCACTGTTATCGCTGGCTTCGCGGCATTGCCATCACATCAGGTACGCGGACTGCTGCTGCGGATGCCAACGCCACTTGCCAGCGATCCGCGTAAACCATCGCGGTTTAAGGAATGAAGACTAAGTAGCTGAATAATGCCCTCAAGAGCTTGCGTGCGTGCATCTTTGCTTATCAATTATCTGTGTTGCACGTACTCGCCTTGAGAGCATTATTCAGATGAAAGGAACGTGAAATGCCTCGTACCTATGTTTCTAGTCGTAAGTGCAAGTGGCATTTCACTTCTTCTTGATGCGGGAAGCTCCCAAAGCCTCGCTTTACTGCCCCCGCATCAAGTCTATTGTCGTAGGCTCACGCCTAAGCGATTTCCTCTGAGCAAGCTCAGAGAACCCTTTACGGGGAAATCGTGCTACCACATTACCTACTTTATCCGGCCAAATTGATCTGAGATGATTCATTTCTTTCTTGCTCGAAGACTCACGAAATGATGCTAGTAGTTCGGTTCAATTTGGCCTACCTCGCTGGTGTGATCGACGCACTCAGCACAGTCGCCTGCCATAAAAAAGATGCTCCCCGAACCTCGCAAATCTTTTTGATGTTGGCTTTGTGTGCTTCGGCTGCACCCACCAAAGCACAGAAAACAGATTCGGAAGCCACGCCATAGCTCCGTTGCAGTTCCATCTCTACATTTAATGAAGCAATGAGTTATCGCTGTTTCATCTCTACATCTACCGTTTGGCTTCCTTGGCTGTGTTCAAGACACGTAATGAGCGTAGGAGTTGGATGATTTTCTTATCAATTAACCCTCTTTCAAGGAGCATTGCTATGAAGTTGCATGAAGGAAACATCTTCGACCACATCCTGCCGCACGAGAACTTGGTGTTTACCACGAACTCGTTCATCAAGCGAAGTCGTGAACTCGTAATGGGACGCGGGATCGCTAAGACAATACGAGATCGCTTCCCCGGCATCGCTGCACATGCTGCGGCACAGATTGAGAGAGTTGCAGTTGATCGCAGACGTGCACCGAGCTTGAGCATCTACCTGTTACTTGAACTGCATTGGAACGTACCTTGGAATCAAACGTTCATGTTCCAAGTGAAACGTAACTTCTCAGATGACGCTGAGCTTGGACTGATTCACGCATCAGCACAGCGTTTGAAGATCATCGCGGAAACATCACCGCATCGGAACTTCCATCTGAACTTCCCCGGCATTGGTAACGGCAATTTGGCATACGACGATGTGAAACTACATCTCGATGACGCTGAGTTGCCTGATAACGTAAACGTATGGCAATTCGCAACCTCTTACCAGCCTCAAGGCTAAGGAGTATCCCATGGCGAGTCCACTCGCACAATCGCTAACTGGCAAACTCAGCGTCAACATCCAGACCAAGAAAGGAGCCATCCCTGATGAACTGGACATCAGACGTTTCAGCCCACCGGATCAAACCGCGATCCGCGTGAACCATGAACGTCTTGAGCAAGTCGGGATTCAGCCTCGCGTTGAACGCGGCAAGAATCATCTCTACGTTCAACTGGCATTCGATAACGAACTCATTGTCGATGTCAGAAGACTGCCTCTGGTTGCAGCAGGAATCCAAGTCAAACGTGCACTCTCTGAGATGTACCTTGGATGCTGTATCACCACTGTCGAAGCTGTTGCTGACCAGTGCATCAGAGAAGCACGACACGGTGGAGCCGAAGACCATGAAATTCTACGTCTTCCGCAATACCGACTGCTGTTGAAGGTGCAACGATGGCAGCATGAGCAGCAGCAGGCAGATCAGTACGCGGATTAAGTTCGGGTTCATAGGGCGGGGACGGGTTATGTCCCCCGCCCTATGGGGGAGAAGACGGATTGAAGGCGAAATCAGCGTTGATAACGCCACAGTTACACACTTTACTCTCAAGGAGTATCCCATGTCATTGTTAACCATTGCAGACGAAAACACACGCGACATCTCCACCGTTCCCGGTTCGATTGAAAAGCGATACGGTGATGACTTTCTCGACTGCTTTGCCCGCGTGAAAGACGAGTGCCTCAAGCCTCAGAAACCTGACCTCGGCCCAAACGGGGAGAAGCGTTACGACGCGGAAGGCAACCTGATGACCATTGATGTGCCGGACAGCGATCCGAACATCAGACCGATGACTGAAGCGGAATGGGCAGCACTCGAAGAGCTTTCCAATCCACTGTTCCGCATCCTGTGGGACTCGCGACATCCGATCCAGAATCGTACCTACATGGCGTGGGAACACGCCCGCGAGCTTCTGAAGTTCATCGAGTTCAACAAACGCATCACGAAGTTCTGCCGTGAACGCTTCGGTGAACGGTTCGATGCTGTCCTGAGCCGGGACGACAACGAACACCAATGGGGACTCGCGTTGGTTAGCATGTACGAAGAGCATCGCGGCATCCTGCTGTGGAGCAGCGTTCGTCGCTACCGTGAACTCTCCGACAGCCTGAACGAAACGTTCGGCTTCGGCGATGAAACGACAGATCAGAACGCGGGTGATGCTCGCCGGTACATGAACCAGACTGCACGCGAAAACGTGCCACAACCAATGAAGCCAGTCCCAACCTCGGCTGATTTGGCGACGGCCAACGCAACGGTCGCTGAGTTGTACGGTTCGATTCAGGAAGCACAGAACTCGGATGAAGTCAAGCTCGCTGGCTCCAACTTCATCCAAGGCATTCAATCACTTCAGGAACAGAACTTCATCACCGACAAGGAAGCGGTGGAGTACCTGAACGATGTACAGACTGCCATCAAGACACAACTGGAAAACATCGAACGTCAAATGATCGAAGACGCTGAGAACAGTGAACTCGGTCAAGCCACAAGCAGTCTCGACAACCTGCTTGCATCGCTGTAATCGCACACGTTTCTGTGGGTGGCTGGTTCTTCGGAATCAGTCACCCTTTCTTTTGCTCCGCCAAAGGTATCGGCATGAAAATCACATTCATCAACGCAGACCTAGGATACGCAGAACATCTCGATGCGTACCCATACGAAACAGTCAAAGAACTTGTTGAACGCGAAACAAAAAAAGACATCAGCAAATTCCACTTCAAAGTGAACGGAGAAAAGGTTCAGCCAAGCCAAGAACTGAAAGAAGGAGACAGGATCGTAATCGTACCCAAGCATGTGTACGGCGACGGGCCGCACACCGAACCAATTAAATGCTAGGAAGCGGCTTCGCCGCAATTTTCTTAGTTCGCTATTGAAAGCGAACCTCTCGGCAATGGAGTCACGCAATGGCTGCAAGTATGCAAATGATCGCCGAAATCGTAACGAGTGGGGTGGGAGATGGAGAGGGAGCAAGAGGCCAAGCCGTGCAGTTCACCGACAAGCGACACCCAAGCGTAACTGCGTCACTGCACGCAAGCACTCCTGAGAAAATGATCGAAGCGTTGGACGCACTCAAGTTTTCATTACAAGGCTACATAGAAAGGTCAAAACAATGAAGCCATACAAACGAAAAGTGAAGATGGGGAAGTATAAAGGGTGGACGATCATCGACCCTGCTGAACCCATCGACATCCGTATCACCGAAGCAGACATCAGGAAAGCAGTATGTCGTGATCCTGCGAAATGCGTCATCGCTCAAGCAGTCAAACGCCAACTCGCCATGTGCGGAGAAGTGAGCGGCCTTGAAGTCGGATCAGTCATCACCAAAATCTTCATTGAAGAACGGAAGATCATCTTCCGATACGGAACGCCGAAGCCGCTGGCTACTGGACTCAAAGCATTCGATGAAACAGGTGAATGGCCTCTCGAAGAAGGCATCTACAAACTCAACCCAACAGCACCAAGCTACCGACGGGGATCGCGTTGGCACAAGAAAAAGAAAGGCGGTACGGGCAAACAGAGCAAGCCAAAACACGAGATCAAATTCCCAACCCGACGAACCACCAAATACACTTACGCAAGTGTCTAACAGAAAGGCAGCCATGCCGAACGACGCAACACTTGGATACCCGCAACACGCATCAAGCACTGCTCGTGATGCTGTTCACGTTCCGATCATTCTCCTGCAAGCGACGGAACGATTCTCACCCGGAGAACACTTCAAAATCGAAGCAGGCAATCAAGCCATCAAAGTGTCAGGCAGGAAGGCAGGTGGCTTAGGCATCGTCGATCCATTCATCAACCGCGACATTGGCAGGGGTGAATACTTTTACGGATGCCTATACCCGAACACAGTCGTCGGAATGGTTCACAAGTGGGTTCATCCTGACCTACCTGATGAATGCCCGTACTCGACCGAAGAAGACAAGGCATGGGTCAAGAGCTTCGCAGAGTCGTTCGGCCAAACCTACGAATCGCTGATGGCAGCAGCAAGCTGCTTCATCGACAACGGGGACTGGACTTACGACAACAGCGAACGATACAAGGGAGTCAATTTCGACACCTTCTGGCCGGTCTTCAGCAGGATCACAGGGCAACAAGTGAAGCTGAGCTACCAAGGCGAGTCACCGTACACCTGTTCATGCTGATAAATAGGGCGTGTCGCGGTGGTGTCTACGACACCGCGACTCCCCCTCGTGGGGGTTGGTACGAATAAGAAAGTGAGGTGTGTCATGCTCATTTAGCAATTCACCTTTCACAGTCAACCGTCCAAACCATAACACGGAGAACTCAGCATGAAAGGTTAAACCACGCACACGTACTCGGTACTCAATTCGACATTCCAAACCGTCGAACAGTACGAGAGTGAGGATTACGCTGCCAAGAACCAAGCACTGAAGGCGGCACGAGCTTTAGCGAAAGAAACAACGCTCTCATTCATTGTTCAGAATGACCGTACTGGTTTCCGTTGGATCATCGGCCACAACGGAGCCATCAAATCAATAGGCCGACCGGAGTAATCACACCATGGGTGATTCAAATCGCATCAACGTTGTCATCGTGAACAACGAAGGTGGCGGCTACGGCGAACGTGCCAAGCTCGTCCCCGGAACCAAGGTGTCTGAAGTCGTCGAGACTCAGATCACTAAAACCCCGAAAGACTACACCATCAAGGTCAATGGTCAGGAAGTCACTGCCGATCAGCAGTTCAACGACGGCGATCGCCTCGTCATTTCGCCCCGCAAGATTGCCGGTGCGTAATACAATGAAGGGCGGCAAGCGACAGTAATGTACGGCAAGGATTCACTCGAAAGAGCCGCTCGTTCTCCCGGTGACGAGTAAAGCCTAACCCGCCTTTCACCTTTTGATCCCCCGGTAGCCAAGGGGGGCTGCGAATCTGCGGCTCCTCTTGGTATTTTTTTCGTCATCCATCTTGAGGTATCAGCCATGTGGACATCAAACGACAGACTTCGTGTGAACTTACGGAAGCTGCCCGACTCGCCACCACGAATCATCAACGAATCGGCAATGGCAGCCGAACTCGAAGAAATGAACCGACGCGACAAAATCATCAACGACATCCACTCACGCAGTGACAAAAGGGTGCGACGGTTAATGGACGCCGCGAAGAAACAAGCAGAGAAGGACGCGAAGGATTACATTGAAAATCTGCGATTCCCTGTCATCTACCGAGCGGACATGTATCTCGGCGGGGCTGACTACTTCAAGTTCCTCAACCGCATCGTCAACAAGGTCACGGAAGCCTACTTGCAAAACGCGGAGAGGCCAAGACCAAACGAAGACTTGATGCTGATGATCGACGGCATTGCAGCAATCACCGAACGCATCACAACCAACCGAAATCTCTACCGGACGCACTTGATGCGGGGCAACGCAGAACAAGCAGCAGAAGCATTGCAAAACATGCTCAACGCTCAGAACGAACTGAAGAACGCAGCACTGAACGCAAGACCTTCTTGCCAATCTGAATACCAGAAGATCGCATTCCGTGCTGTGAACAAGGTCAGGTCTGAGTTGGAAGCCATCCTGAAGAAGCGAAACATCAGATCAATCGCGTTGACATGTGACCGCGTAGGCAACACGCAGATCAACCGAAAACTGAGAATCCGCTTCCAGAACGAAGTCATACTCGACGCACCGGACTACGCCGATCCAGACGGAGAAGAAGGTGACGAACTCGAAGACTACTGCATCAACTTTGGCATCTTCGACATCGAAATCCCATTGCAAGCAATGGCAAACGGGGAAGTCAAAGGTGTGCGTCTTCGTCCCGGTGGCAACAACAAGCTCATCTACTGGAATGATGGGACGATCTACTATCACCCACACGCCAAGTCAAACTCAACGTGTTGGGGTGATGCCAAGGCTCCGCTCAAAAACGCACTGGTACGATGCGATCTCAACGACATGACTGACATCGTTTGGTCAATGGTTCGCACCTACAACCGGGAATCACCATACATCGCGTTGCGTGAGTACGAGCGACTACACGAAGAGCATTCATCACCGCCTGTATGTGCAGCCTGCGGAGAAGAAGTCGGGGCATCAGGAGTCCGACTCGTGGACGACAGGTTTGCTCACGCACAATGTGCGGCCTACATCAATTGGATGGGTGGTCATGTCTTACCTGAAGATGTGATGATTATGCCGGGGTTCGAAGCCATCCCGCAGATCAGGTCATTCGACTCGTATCTCGCAGTCGTCGCCCACGAAGAAACAAAAGAAGTGCGTCAGCTTCTCGTGCTAAATAGTGCTTGCAGCAGGAGCGAGTTCGTAGACTATCTGCCGGAAGGCTGCATCATCGTGCCGCTTAACGACTGGAACTACTACGCAACGCACGATGGCGACAGGCCGCAACTCAAGCAGTGGACAATCGAAGAAGCAACGCAAGCAATCAACATTGAAGCAATGGCCCAATCCATGCTCATCCAACCTGAAACGGAGACAGTCAGTGGCTAACAACGACTACAACACCAAACTCAAGCACAACTTCAAGTTGCGATTCACACCCGCAGCTTGGGGCAAACTCATTGTCGCTCGTGATTACATCAACAACGTTCACGAGATCGGGTTCATGGGCATCGCTCACGATCCCAAGAATCCGCTCCTGATCCACGATCTGTTCATCCCAAAACAGAAAGTGGAGAAGGCTTACGTTGACTTCGATGAACAGTCAATCAGCGACTACATCGAAGAACAATTCTGCGACCACGACAGGCAACCATACCAATGCGGTCGCGTGTGGTTGCACACTCATCCCATGAACTCGGCAACGCCATCAGCAAAGGACGAAGAAACCTTTGAGGAAGCATGGCCGGACGCTGACTTCGCGGTGATGTTCATTCTCGCCAACGACAACAGCAAGTCGTGCCGATTGAAGATGAAAGTCAAAGGCCCGAACGAAGAAACGATGGGCCGAATGGAAATGAACATCCCGGTCATTCTCGATTGGCATCAACCGCTTGTCGCCTTTGATGCCGAAGCGTGGCTTGAAGAACTCGAAGACAAGTGCATCGACGAAGCCAAACTCTTCCAGATCAACGATCAGGAATCATGGCTGCAAACCTCGCAAGTCGCACACGACAAGCCCGGTTACTACCAACGCAACGAGAAGGGAATCTGGCGTTGGGTTGAGTTCACGAAAGAAGAGGATAAGGACAGCAAGGCACTTGACCAAGAGCAAGAGCCAACGCCACCAAAAGGCACACCTGCCGTCCAATACACAACGGCAGACTCATTGGGACTGACACGGCAGAAGCTCGTCGAAGAACTGCTCGAACGACGAAAGAAATGCCTCGACGCTTACGACCGGGAGTTCGACGCGGACTCGCAAAGCAGCAAGACAAAAGCAATCAAAGAACATGCTCGGCTTTACGAAGTCGCGTGCTACGCGGAACAGATGGAGTGGGACGCACTTGATTACTACTCCAAGCAAGCGAAGGGCTTCGGACTGACTCACCTTGAAGCCTACTTCAACGAATGGATGGATCACAAGTACCTCGTCAACGCAGGTGACTCATCGCAAGACGCAGACGTACAGGAGCAGGTCGCCGCTGAAGTCACCATCATGCACGAAGAGCTTGAAGTCTACGGAGCGAACGCTACCGCGTACAAGGACAACGCCAAGGAAGGAATCGAAGAGAAGCCAGAACGATCAATGTTGCCTACGGGCTGAACCACTCACACTCTCTCGCACCAACAGGAGACACACCATGTCACGAATGGAACGCTACACAGACATCATCCCCGAACACATCTTGCTTGAATCTAACTTTCTCGTCATCGGAGTCGGAGCCATAGGGCGACAAGTCGCCATGATCCTTGCAACGATGAACGCCGTCGCGTTGACCATCTACGATCCTGATAAGGTCGAAGAAGTCAACCTCGGTGCACAAGGCTACCACGAAGATCAGGTCGGCCTTTACAAAGTTGATGCTCTCGGTGAAACAATCGAAGTCGTCAACTCCGATGTCACCGTTCACCCGCACAGGAACAAGTGGACGCCCGACAACGAATACTACGATGTCATCTTCTGCTGCGTGGATGACATGGAAGCACGGAGAGACATATTCGAGCGACATGGACAATCGTCCATCTTCATCGACGGTCGAATGGCGGCGAGATCACTTCAGATTTACACATGCTCGCCGCAACTCGGATTCGATCACTACAAAGAAACACTCTTCCCGCAAGAAGAAGCAGCCGAAGAATCCTGCACGTCAAAGACGACATTCTACTGTGCAAATGTCGTCGCAGGGTTGATGGTTTCGACAGCGATGAACCATCTCGTTCACGGTGACGCTCTCGTGTCGCCACGCTTCGGATTCAATCTCCTTGCCATGGAAGAGGAAACACCCCACTTCGGAGACAACGATGCAACGAAACCAGCAACCCCTGACGGAAGCGATGATCCAACAGGTGAAGGAGAAGAAGGACAAATATCCAGCGGCGGGGACGAACCTGCTGAGCCGGATGCTGCCGGACATCTCGATGAAGAACATCCAAGCGGCAGTGGAGACACTGAAGCAGCGGACAGCACATCAGATGAACTCGAACCAATTGGAATCGACTTCGGAATCCACATCGACGAAGAATACGAAAGTGAACAGAGTGGGGACAACAACACAGGAGTCGATCAACTGCCTGAAGGAAGTCCAGATGATGACGGACGAACAGCTTCAGGAAGCAGTGGGGCAGGAATTAGCGGACAAGCATCAAGTCCACCCAACAACAGCAGCGAAGCACATTCGGGACGTGAAGCTGAGCAGGGGATGGCACGTCAGGAAGAGCAAGAAGAGGACGAGAGTGGTCAAAGATCAGCCAGCACCGAGTCCAACTCCTCGGACGCTGACGCAGCAGAGTCAGACGCCGAATCTGACGAATCACCCGAACCCGTCGGGGCGGGTGCTTGAGTTCTGTCCGTGCTGTGGCTATCAGCCGGATGAAGCTCAACAGTTCTGTGGCTACTGCGGTCTTCAATTGGCAGCGATTCGACAGATTGTGAGTCAATCTGCTTAATCGTTTCGCCGCCCGGAAGCATCGACATTAGCTCACGGAGCCGCGGATTCGATTCAAGGAGTGAACGAATCCGGGCTGCGATCTCGTCCCTGCTGGCAGGTGTTTCATGCACATGCAAATGCTGCTCGACATAATACCCAAGCACACGCCCACGAAGTTCTTCGGCACGGACGGCTGCCGCGTATTGTTCTCCGTCTGCGGCACGATCCCGAAGTTCAGCGAGAGCGTTCAGGTGTTGGTCAAGTGTAAGTCGTTGTGACGAACGTAAGTCTTGCTGCATCGCAGCAATCTCGTTTGCCACAGCAGGGCGAGAGAGTAGCTTATTCGCAAAGGAAGCCTTATCATGGCGAGTGCGACTGGCTTGAGATTCGTAAGCGATCTCGACGGCCTTCACCTTATCGCCGGTACGAACGTACTCGTAACAGAAGGCCCACTCTTTGCTGTTTGTTTTGCGAGTCTTCGCCATGAATTAAGGATAGCACATGGAACAGAAGATTACAATCTGTGAAGTCAAAGGATGCAGAAATCAAGTAGTTCAACTCTCAAGCGAATACCACGAGCCGCTTTGCATCATCCATCAAGAACACAACCGCAGAGGCATCAGGAAACACATCGATGAAGAACGACGATCCAAAAGAGTTCAAGAAAATGGCAGCGAATCAAGAGAATCTTGAAGACATCATCGCTTCCTACCCTGCTGATGTCTTCACACTGACCCGGCTCTACGTCGAAGGGGTTGCCTGCACATCACTCAACCTCTCAAGCCAAATTGATCCAAACGTTCCAGCAGCACCACAGGTATCGCAACTGATACACGGAATCTTCGAGAACTTCGAGCAAGTCATCCTTGGGAAGATCAAGGAGATGGGCGGATCGGCAGCACGAGACTACGAAGAAGGTGGAGCCATGGAGTACCTCATCGGTAATCCAGAACTGGCAAAAAACATGAAGATCAACTTCGCAGTGGACATGGACACGCTCGCGGTCTTAATCACAGGACTGTCCACGCTCGACGGATTCTGCCTACATCACGCGAAGCAAGTGATGGCAATCCACAGGGAGACACTGAATGACGATGGATCAAATCTTGGAGACGCTTTGTAAGCTGGAAATCGCCGACCCCGAAATCATCAAGAGCAAGAACCGGAGCAAGAAGGTAACGCGAATCCGCGACATCGCATCGTACTACATGCACCACCATGGATACAGCTACCCGGAAATTGCGAAGTTCATGGGAAAGAATCACAGCACGATCTTGTACGGGAAACGGCGTGCACCGCAGCACTTGCAAATGATGGCAGAGTTCGTACAATCCTTAGATCGGGAACAAAGAGATCAGTTGAGGCAGATCATCGACGAACAACAGGAAGAATCCAATGGGCCTAGTTAGCGGAAAAATCGAAGAGCCGTCAGTCGATCCAGCAGAATATGATGCGTTCAATCCTGAACCCATCGACCCTGACATCGGGGAAGAGTCTCGCCGGATCGAAGTAGCGGCAAGAATCTTGCCGCATCTTCTCGCAGATCATCCCAACAAAGATCGAGTAATCAATCAAGGCGACAAGCGAAGGCAAATCTGCAAACAAGCAGTAGCACTCGCTGATGAATTGATCTCAATCGCCTATGAAAGCTAGTGACGCTTGGCGTGAAGTAGTTAAAGCGATCATGGGCTTATGGCCTGAACACCACAAACGGCATTGGTCGCCTTATGTCGAAAAAGCGTGGCGTCAAAGGCTTGGGCATCTTCCGCTTGACTCAGTGCTGGCATCGCTTCAGCACCACGCCACAGACAGGCCGTACTTCCCGAAGGCAGGAGAGATAGCGAAGACGATTTCCGTCAAGAGAGAGTCGTCTGTTGGAGATCGAAAAGAGAAAACCGTTGAAGAAGAGAAGAAAGAATTTGCAATCTACCTAGAAACAGCCAAAGAGTTCTACGCGACGATCCCTGAAGATGAAAAGCTGGCTCACAAATTGACAACGGTTAAGCAAGATTGGCGGTACGAACATGCAGCAGGTTTCAAATTGTCACACCCACTGTGGCGTTCCGTAATAAACCATAGGGTTAGACGCGGGCTTGCTCCCGATCAACCTGACCCCGACATCGTTGTGCCGCCTAGACCTGTCAGGCAGGGTGTAGTGATCGGCAATCCTTTTGTGCCTGAACCTGAGCCAGTCACCCTTGACAGTGATGGCTACCCGGAGATTTAGCACATGGCTGAATCGAATCAATCGTCAGAGCAGCAGGCTGAAGAAAAAGCAACTCGCAGCCCAACGCAGCTCGATCTTCTCCGTCGTGCGACGGTCGAAGACTTCCCCGAATCACTCCGCGAGAACGTCGAACTCGAAGCGTTCCTGTCGGACAACAACCTTTACATGCCGACCGGCATCCAAGCTACAAAGCTGAAGGATGCGAAAGATGCGGTCAGCGAAAAGAAAATCCAAGGGGAGTTCGCCTTGGTTCGCATCGCCAACGAGTTCTCGGCTTCGGTCAAGACTCAGATGGTGATCGAGTAGCCACAAATGTCGTAAGCCGTGAGAGCGACGGTAAACGGGTTGGAAAGGGTTTTTTGTAACCGGACGATCCGCGAGAAATCGTGATTCCGAAGGGGACTCCTTTACCTTTCAAGAGGCAACCCAATCCACGGAGAGGGCAGGGGAATTGATACCACCCCTGCCCTCAATTTTTAGGAGTAACATCATGCCATTAGGCCAAGCATCAGCAAGAAAAACCGATCCAAGCACAAGTCACGAAGCAGCAGCAAACGTCGAAGCATCAGGAAAGGCCGCGACACAACGAGAACGATGCCACAAGGCAGTGCTTCGCTCGCCGGGGTGCACAGCAGGAGAAGTGGATTACATCATCGGGGAACAGCATGTCGCCTGTCGGCGTCTGCCAGAGTTAAGACAACGCGGACTCATCCACAATGGGCCAACGCGGAAGTGTACGCAGAAGAAAACGAACATGATGACATGGTGGCCTACGGAGATTCCTGATGAGCAAATACAAGCTCGTGAAGGTTACGAAGCACGATGACTCAACCTTCAACTCAAACAGCGAACCCATCTTCGTCATTCGTGCAAAGGATCGACTCGCACCGCAAGCATTGCTTGAGTACGCACAGTTAATGATGAAGAGCGGCAACGCTGCGGCAGCAGAAGAAATCTTCGACTTCATCAAAGAAGTCATCGCATGGCAGAATGAAAATCCCGATCTCGTCAAGGAGCCTGACTAATGGGAATGACCGAACCACAAACACTTGAAGACCTCGCCGTTGAATGCGTCGGATGGGCAGAAGAAACTTTCCCTGACGCAACAGTTGAAAGCGTGCTTGCTCATCTCAAGCACGAAGTCGAACACGAACTCACCGAAGAATGCGAAGAAGATGAACTCGCAGATGTCTTCATGCTACTGATGCACCTTGCCTACAAGCGTGGCATCAACATGAACACAACCGTTCGCGACAAGCTCATCATCAACATGGGACGGGAATGGTCAACAAAGAAAAATGACGAAGGATTCTTCCAGCACAAGGACTAGCCATGGGACTATCGCCACTTCAAGAAAACCAACGCCGTAGCTTCCTTGGAGCATCAGACATTCCAGCCATCCTCGGCTTCAACGAATGGAAGACTCCGTGGCATGTCTACTGGTCGAAGTTTCCGCTTGAAGACCAGCCACAGGAATTACAAGAGAAGGAAGCCAAACGCAAATCGAAAGCTCTTCGATCAGGCGATATTCTCGAAGAAGCGATTATGAAGTGGATGATTGAGTACCTTGATCCATGCGGCGTTATCGAGTTCGATGTTCAAGTCATCCATCCAGAGATACCGTACCTCGGTGCAAACCTTGACGGCACGGTGACACGATGGACAACAAAAGGCAAGACTCGTGAATCGCCAGCATTGCTCGAAGGGAAGACGACAGGCTTTTCAGGAACGCCGCTTGAAAAGTTTGGCCGTGCACTGAGCAAAAACATCCCGCCGAGAGTGATGTTGCAAATGCAAGCTCAGCTACTTGTCACCGGATGGGACACAGGTTGGCTGTGTGTCCTCTCCGGCCACGACGGATCAGGCTTCAAGATGTATCGGGTGTCACCGGACAAGAACATTCACGCAAAGATCATCAAAGCTGCCAAGACGTTTTGGGAGAAATACATGATCCCGAACAACGAACCGCCGAAAGGATTGAAGTATGTCAAATGAGATCATTCACCAACCAGCCATTGATTACATCCCCATGGTTGGCAACGCAGAGCGAATCCAACTCGTAAAGGATCAGCTTTGCCCTGAAGCGACCGACGGAGAGCTATCACTGTTCGCTCAGATGTGCGACCGCGTGAAGCTCGATCCATTCGCAAAGCAAATTTACATCACCAAGTATTACGACAAGATAGCGAAGAAGAAAAGATGACCGTCATCACGGCAATTGACGGCTTCCGCGTTGTCGCTGAACGATCACAGCAGTACGCAGGTCAGGAAGGCCCGTACTGGTACGACAAGGACACAAAAGAGTGGACTGACGTATGGTGCGATCAGAAGAAGAAGCCTGACGCAGCAAAGGTTGTCGTGCTGAAGATGATGCCCAATGGTGCAATTGCAAAAACACCCGCAGTCGCACACTGGTCTGAGTACGGACAGGCACGAAACAAGTGGGTTGACATGCCTGCCCTCATGCTGGCGAAGTGTGCTGAAGCACTCGCACTTCGCAAAGCATTCCCGAACGATCTGTCTGGACTCTACACCAAGGAAGAGATGGATCAGGCAGGCGTTGACGGCAACCAAGACGACAAGCCTAAAAGTCCAACAGCAAACGCAGTTGACGACATCAACGCAGAACTTGAGCGAAGAGAGAGTGGAGCAGATAGCGAGCCTGTTCCTGTGCAGGAAGCTGAAGGTGAGATCATCGACGCCGATTACACGGTAACAGAAGACCCGCCGCCCGACTCCGCTGAAGCTGTCGATCAGCACAACGAAGACCCGCAGAATCCCACTGAACTTGAGATTGAAGAACACAAGATCAAGGAAGACGCGAAAGCTAAACAAACACGAGCCTTGGTTGAAGCCAACACTCAGAAAATGAAGGCTGCGGTTGACGCCGGAAAGCTCGATGTTAACGCAGAAGTCAGCAAAAAAGCTCTTCGTTGAGATCATGTGGGCCAGAGGGTTCACCAACGAAGAACTCAGCAAAAACTTCAAGATTCACATCGGCGGCAAGTACCGTGCGGAAAGCTGGACTCAACTCGATCACAAGGAAAAGACTCGCGTGATCGAAGATGCGATCAAGGGGGAGATCGACTTCCCTACACCCTTTTGATCTAAATCAGCATCCAGAAGTGAAGACAATCTTGGAAGTCTTTACTGACGCAAAGATCGTTAGCACATTCAAACCGACTGACATGACATGGCGACTGATCCACGCTGAAGAAGCGAGAGTCGCCGAACTGCAACGCTTAGCTGAAAGGGCTAAAGATGGCTTCAATGAATCAAGTGGAACTGATCGGGAACACGACACGCGATCCCGAACTGCAATACATCGGGGAAAACAATCGGGCCGTCGCGGTGGTGGGAGTGGCGATGAACTTCCACTATGGGAGTAAAGAAGAAGGGAACTACAAAGAGGAAGTCACCTACGTCGATGTGAAGGCGTGGGGACGGCAAGCTGAGATTCTCGCTCAGTACGCACCGAAGGGCAAGCAGATCGCTGTCGTCGGCAGGCTCACTCAGGATCGGTGGGAAGACAAGGAGACAGGGCAGAAGAAGTCCAAGGTCTACGTCACCGCCAACCAGATCATCCTGCTCGGTGGACGTGACGGCGAAGCTCAGAAGCAGGACGAAGATGTACCCGGAGTTGACCTATGACCAAAAGCCAGTTCAAGCAGGTCGTCAAAGACACCTACGAGAGCAGCAAGCTGAAGCACAACCTGCTCGCAGCGGACAAGCTGATCGCAAGGCCAAGAGCAAGAAGAGCATTCCTTCAGGAAGTCGTCGCAAAGCTAAACAGAAAATACACCGACGCACTCGAAGAAAGAATCCTCGGCGTCCTGTTGGCATTGCGAAAAAATGCTAAGATTCAGAAAGCATGAAAACACCGAATGCATTAACGAAGTACGACTCGAAGACCGAAGCGGAGTATGCCGCCCACCTTGATCTTCTCAAACATGCAGGCGAGATCAAGGCGTGGTACTACCAACCGATTCGGCTTCGCATTTCCAACAAACCGGAAGGGAGTGCAGGGAAGCGGAGAGCAACCGCCTTCTACACCCCCGACTTCGGAGTAGTCCGTAACGATGACGTTTACGAGTTGCACGAAGTCAAGGGGTTCTGGCGGAAGGATGCGTGGGTACGCATCAGGGCAGCAGCAGCGTTACATCCCTTCGTGTTTGCAGCCATCTACAAAGAACAGGGATCGTTTGTCAGAGAGGACATTTAATGGCTACGTACCCCAAAGAAGTTTCCATTCTCGAAGCGAGTGGCATCGTGAAGGGAAGATTCCACAGCAGCGACGACAAGCAGCACTGCACAATCGGCTGGATTCAAGAACAATTCAACAACGACGAAGCACACGAAAATCGAATCGCCGCACACGCATACGACATCCTGATGGAGTCTGATGACCCGCAGAAGAATGTCGCCAAGCGACACTTCGAGAAAAACAAGTGGGCTGGAATGAGTGCGACTTCGCGGCACAGAGCGAAGCGAAACGCGATGATCGAATGGAACGATTCTCGCAAAACAACGAAGAGCCGAATTGCTCGACTCTTCAACGCACTCCTTGCCAAACTCGGCTACGATGTGCCGAAGAAAGAATTTGAAGGCTTCAAGGTCTAATGCAAATTCGACTCAAAGACAGAGTGATAAGAATCCCTGATTGGGGATACCGCTTACCCGGACAGCAGCTATTCACCCTTTGCGATGAAGCAACTGCACGATACACCGCGAAGGTTTATAAGGCTGAGGTTGTCAGTGGCAAAGTTGCGTATCGAGAGAATCAGAAGATTCAAATGAAGGCAGCAAAGACGAAGCTGCGGCGATCTCTCGGACGATTCCCCGGTCGCCTGACGAAGAAACAACGCCAAGGGAAACCCGACAAAGGGTTCAAGGTGGAATGATGCCAAACGGAAACATGCACCAAGACGTTGACATGCAGCAGCCTCTCTTCCCTGACGGCGAAGCGGTTCCTCTCGATGAAATCAACAAGCATCGAAAGAAGAAGACAAGCGACAATAAGCCATGCCAAGACCCGATCATCGAAGCCGTTGTTAAAGACATCCGTACTCGATCAGAAGTGGGGCAAAAGAAATACGGGGTCGGGTTGGATCGAACAGACCTGAACTTCAGGGATTGGCTGCAACACGCATACGAAGAATCGCTTGACCACAGCAACTACCTCAAGAAAGTCATCACGGAGTACGACAATGCCATTAGGAAGTTCCCCGAAGCCACAGAAGCCGAAATCATCGCCCTCATCACTGTCCGGATTCAATCCACCTGACTGCGTGTTCGCAACTGAACACTACCATCGTGTCAGGCAGTTCATGGTGCAGGCGAAGCAGCACGACATCAGGAAGCGACCAGTACCGGCACTGCCCGATGAGCAGACGCGACTACTTCGAGCAAAGCTCATCATGGAAGAAGCAGTCGAAACAGTTGAAGCGTTGGGCTTCCAAGTGCAGGTCATCCCCGGAGAAGACGAACCAATCACATTCAGACCCCATCCAGTGCACAAGCCTGATCTCGTTGAAATTCTCGACGGCTGTGCCGACATCTTCGTAGTCACGACGGGAACGCTCGTGGCCTGCAACGTTCCTGACAAGAAGCTGCTTGAAATCGTTGACGAGAACAACATGGACAAGTTCAAGCCCGGACACTCGTTCAGTGAATCCGGCAAGCTCATCAAACCGCCAGACCATCGCGGCCCGACGAAACAGATCGTCAAACTGATCGACCACTTGACTGAACACTTCACGCAGGAGTAGCAATGCCAAAGGAACAATCACCAGTTCGGAAACAAATGCGTAACATCATGGAGAACAAAGAAGCTATGCTTCACAAGCCACTGGTTGACGCCATGGCAGCAGTGTGTATGGTTGTTGAAGACTACTTCGCTGAATCAATCTGCAAGAACCAAGCACTCGAAGAATCCATGAGCGAAGTTCTCGAAGAACTCGACGCACAATGCGACATCAAGGAAGGGGGCTAACGCCCCTTTTTTAACAGGTTCGGATAAGATGAGCGAATCAATTCATTCCAAGAAAAAAACAGCGGGAGACTCGCAATGACTGACAAGTGTGTAATGGTAACAACGGCATACGGCGAAGGTAAGAAACTGCTCGATGTAAGCGGCCCACGGATGATTGAATACTGCAAAAATCACGACATCGAGTTTGTAGCACAAAGGGATGGATCAAACCACTTCAACATGTGGGAGCATGTCTTCAGAGTGGCAGAAAAGATGAAAGCAGACAGGCTTTGCATGATCGACGCTGACATACTCATCGCAAAGGGATCGCCGAACATCTTTGATGAAACAAGGGAAGCTGACTTTTGGGCGTGCAAGGCAGACAACGTGCACGCAGCAATGAAGTCGAAAGTAATCAGGGAGAAGTTTGATCCGAACTTCAGGGAAGACCACTACCAGAACTACTCGAACATCATCGTCAACGGGAAGACGAACATTCTGAAGCTACTGGAAACAGTGAAGACGGTTGACACCAAAGGCGAAGGGGAGTTCGACCAGCAGATTATGAATCCGGCGATCAGAAAATTGGGGATGGAAGTCAGGACGATGCCGTACAAATGGAGTGTCCACATGCCAAGGCGTCCAATGAGGAATTACCTCTACAAAGAAAAGGACTTCCACTTCTTCCATGCCATCGGTGAAGCAAAGATGGTAGACTTCAAGGCGAAGGTGGAACGCCTTCGGCACATGCAACAAGAAATGCTAAGGAACAAACGATGACAGACATCTTGAAACCAAAACAGGGAATGCTCAGCAGCCGTAAGCAGTTCTTGAAAGACTTCATTGGGCCGGGGAAGGTGATCGCGGAAGTCGGCGTGTTCCGTGGAGTTCATGCGGCAAGCATGATGGGAACTAACCCGAACTCACTCTTCCTGATTGACCGATGGCGGGCATTCAGGGAAGAGGAAGTTGGCGGCGAAAAGCAAGTTCAAAAAGTATCAACGAAGGGGATGCTGAATGCTATGTGCGAAGCGATCATGGCATGTAAACCCAACCAGAACATCGCAAAGATAATCCGCATGGATTCACTCGAAGCCGCAGAGTTGTTTCCAGATTATTTCTTCGACTTCGTTTATATTGACGGTGGACACAAGTATGAGTTCGTAAAAACCGATCTCGAAGCGTGGTATCCAAAAGTCAAACGCGGCGGTTGGTTCGGCGGGCACGACCTGTGCAGTCAGCTTGAGGGGGTCATGCGGGCTGTATCAGAGTTTCTTCAACAGACAGGGCTACATCTGGATTACACAACGGCTGACAAGTTTCCGTCGTTTTATCTTCGTAAGCCTGCCTGAACAAAAATCCAAGCATCGTCTTAGAACGCATGATCTCTCCGCGTGTCTTGTCACCAAAGCGTTCGCCTGTTGCATGGGTGAGCATGTAGGTAAAGCAATCACGCTGAAACTCCTTCGCGTGTTCACCATCAGAACGTTCGATGAAGAACTTCTTCTTGACGCCGAAATGAATCGGCATCACATGCCTACGAGAAACCAGCCCCACCGGAATCTTCGACCGCTTGACAGCATTGCGAAGAGTGATCGGGCCAAGGCCAATTCGTGATTGAATCCTCTCTTGAGTCTGCAACTTACGAAGGTGGATTCGGTGGTACTCAACCATCGCGGGATGACGCGGCGGCGTGCCAATGAAAGCGGAGCAGAGCTTACGCGGGTTGCGGTCGTACTCGGAGTAGACCAGCAGCTTGTGCTGTGCCAACTTACGGAAGGGTTCGAGTGCACGGAAGCTGATGCAGTCGGCGTCGATCCACATGCCGCCACGGTGGGCCAGCAGGTACGAACGAACGAAGTCGGATTGCTGATTCGGCATCAGCTTTAGGAACTTGTCCTTCACATCCGTATTCACCGTCCACAAGTCCATGAACTGCTCTTGACTCAGCACTTCGACAGGATCGTGCTTACGAAGCGTTTCAAGGCACATCTCGATCCAGACAGGCTTCGGGCCTGTCCAGTAGGTGAAGATCGGCGGCATGGCCGTAGAACGGCCCACAGGCTTGCTCTCTGGCTTCTTCTGAGGCTTCTTGACGGCCACCTGTGATTTGGGCGGGCGAACGAGAGACACGGCAGACGCGATCTGAGCCGTTGTAGCGTCCAGATGGAGCCGTTCATTGAGCATTCGTACCGCTGAATCAGGGTCATCAGTCAGGTCTTCGTAGCGTAAATCCACCTTATACTGAGACTTATGACGGAAAAGGTCTTCGTCGCGGGTCTGAAACAGCAGTTCAGTAGTCAATTTGCGGAGATTCTTCGCATTCCCCCACCATCCGACACGATCTAAGCTCTTCACCACGGAGTTGACATCACGCAGGACGCGGACGGCGAACCACTCTGACCCAAGCACGTTGTAAAGATTCGGGACAGCAAGACACAATGACGGATGCTTGGCTCCCCACCGTTGGCCGCTACTCGCTTTCTGACGCATCCCGATCCAATCAGACAAGTAGTGATCGAGTCGCGGGTGATAAGGGCCGGGAGCATCCCGGTTCACGCCAGCATCGCGTAATCCAGTGGCGAAGAAATTGATCTTCGACAGTTTCGTAATCGTTGCCGACAGAATGACGGCGTTGGTCGGGCAACATTTGAACGCCAAGGCATTCGAGAATCCGAGCAGTGATGGACGAGCCGCCACGAAACGCACCAAGCACAAAGATCGGCGGCTGATCGTGAAGCACAGTTGATGGATTTGACGCAGGCCCGGAGAAGTATTCGACAGACTCGCGGCCTTTGCCAACATCAGATGTACCGGCGTTGTGACCAATGATGAACGGTGAAGCAACGTAAGCTACCCACTGCTTGCTTTCATGGGCCATGCCGTAGCGATGGTCAACGTGATGTCGCGGCCACTTCATCCACTCATCAACTTTGTTCAGCCATGCGTAGGCTTTTGCAATGCCAGAGCCGCGAAGCATGTAGCAGAACGTGCCGTTGACATTGAACGCACGAGCAACGCACTTGCCGGGGATTACGACAGGTGAGTGACGATGAGGGAAGAGATTGTGGCCACCAAGATACAACTGCTCCCAATCGTCGGGAACATCACGAGCGACAGCATCAAAGCGATCCTTCAGATCATCGGGGAACACTACGTCGTCTTCGGCAATCAAGATGCAGTCATACTTGTTGTGCAACGCATCTTCAAGAACGCGAAGATGCGACTGGTAACAACCCCACGCACCCTTGCCTTGCTTGAACCATGACGGGGGAGTGCAAAGCTGACCGTCGATAGCGGGCATCACCTTGAAACCTTGAAACGGGTACTGCCCGCCGTCGTCAAGGCGTTTGCACATCTCAGTAAACGAATCGCGTCGATCCTTGCGTCGGGCAAGGTTCACCAGATAACATTGGTCGATTTTCATGCTGCTGTTTTCCTAGCTGCTTGTGTTTGATGAGTCGCATGGGCCGTACTCAATCGTTGGGTTCGGCGGGCCTGCAAGGTTGTCCGTCCAGCCGGTCTTCGGCGGGCAGTCACCATCAGCCGCCGCGTTAATATACTGTGCAAACGTCTGAAAGCGAATCTCCCATCGGCTGTTGCCGGGAACGTACTGCACCGTGTAGTCGCTGTCGCCAACCATAACCCAATGCGATCCATTGTAAGTGTACGTCCCATCAACGAACAGGTTGCCTGCACCTGAAACACAGATGTCGGTGCAGTCTTCCGCCGCTGACGAAGAAGAAGACGACGAAGACGACGAAGACGAAGATGGAGATGAAGATGAAGATGAACTACTGCTCTCCTGCGGGCAAACGCCTTCAGTAACAGTCGGCAAAGGCAAAGCACCATTGACCGCAGCCCAATTGCCATCGGTCGGGGGGCATGGGCCGTAGGCGGCAGCGTGCGTATACATGAGAACGCCACTGATCGTGAACTCCCACCGGCTGTTGGCAATCGAGTAGGTGATTACAGCAGTGCCTTTGTGCCACTCACGCGGCCACGGCATAGGGTTATCTACAAAGAGAAGGAAATCGCCATTGGCTCCGGCCTCACCCGCACCCTGAACACAGATGTTCTCGCAATAAGTCCACGGTGACGAAGACGAAGAAGAAGAGCTACTGCTGCTGCTTGAGCTTTCAGGCGGATCGGAAGACACGCAGCCGGGAGCTTTGAATCGGTAATGCAGCAACGGGAATCCACTGCTGGACGAAGACGAAGAGCTTGAGCCTTGCTGGTCATACTGCTCGAAGACATACACGACAACTTCAGTGCCAATCTCAACATCAGCACAAAGGTTCAACTCTGCTGCCGTAACCGTTCGTGGATTGCCACCGGGATCATCAGCAACCTTCAAACGCATGTCGTCGATGTCGGGATCGTAAATGATCTCCTTCATCGTGTACGAACCACCAGTGAGATTCGCAGTCACGCGGGCGGGGAACTGTGCAGACAGAAGAGTAAACTGCCCCTCTTCTGTGTTGATGTCTGACGCACGAATGCCGACGATGCGATCAGCGATGTCAACCAACTCTTGAATGCGATGAGTGATCTTGTCAGCCCAATACTCAACAGCACCGTCCATAAGGAAGGGAGTTTGATTGTGGTAATCGACTTCGTTTGTCTCTTTCGTTTCACGAAGGATGACAACGAGATCGCCAGCGGAAGGAGCTACGAGAAAATCGACGCTGCGTGACACAGGATTCCAAAGCCAATCCGTATCTTGGAACACTTCAACAGCACCATCAACAGTCCCGAAGATGGGATGAGATGAAGACTGCGGTTCTTCCACGAAGACGCGGAGGTTATCAACGCCCTTGCTGAAGTCCGTGTTCAGATCAATCAATTCATACGGCACGGCGAACGCTTTAGTAGCTCCATCGGCCGTATAAATTTTACGCGGAGTTTCTTGTGGAACAGTCACGTTATGCCTCTACGCTGCAAGGGGGCGGCGGTTCAAAGTGGTACGTCGTCACGCCATCTTCATCAACAAACACATGAACGAAGACGAACAGGGGAAGATCACTCGTCCAATCGGACAGGCAGTGAGGCAGCGGGACAGCACTGCCGGAGATTCCACCGCTGCGTGCAACGAACGTAAGGCCAGATGGCATCTGCTCAGTAAAGAGATACTGTCCAGCATTGTCAGGATCGACAGCAGTGATCTTGCCAACAAAGGTTTGCGTGAAGCCGGTTCGATCAGGGAAGACTTCCGAGCCGACCGGCGTAGTGACTTTCAGCAAAATGCCCCGACGAATGCGTTCCTCGGTCTGCTGAAGCAGCATGGTCAACTTGTCAACCATGAACTCAGTGCGGTTCGCGGAGAAAGCATCGTTCTCGCGGAGATTCACCAACTGGTCATAAGGGACATCACGAATGATCGTCAAACGCTCGTTCGCAGCAGGGGCGACAGTCATAGAGACAGTGCCGCCAAGCGGATCATTCGCACCTGCCACCGTGTAGTCAGTGTTAAGAACCTGAATAGTCTCAACGTTCGTGGTCTGGTTGATGAGATACACGGCGAGATGCTCGTACGCTAAGAACAAGAACGGCACAGGGAATGACGTCTGTGAGCCGTCGCCGTTGTAATCAATTCGCGTTGTGTTGGATGCAAGGGTCATTCGGCAACCTCACCAAGTTTACGGAAAAGCCAGTCCAAGTAAAACACGTTCTGGAACGGGATGATCGTTCGCAACTGATGAACTGACTGTGAATCAAACTTGCCGTCGCCCATCAGTGAGCGAATGTTACCAGACAAGCCGCCTGCTGCATCGTTAATCAATCCGCCCGTCGGCCCAAGTGCCGCTTCGAGCATGTCCTGCGGTTGATAATAGCGATGTTCAAAGCCATCGTAAATCTTATTCAATCCAATTTCACCATTCGTCACACGGTTCAACATCTGGTCAGCCTGAAACACCCAACCAGTGAGGCCGCTGTGGTCGATGGCTCCGAACGCAAACTCTTCCTCGGTTGGCAAGCCTTGGCCGCGAATCAGTCGCTTCGTGCTGAATGCCATACCGCCAATCGCAAGAGCAAGAACGGATGCGTTCAACGCTGCCATATCGCGGGTTTGCAGTCGAGTCAGCACGATCTTGTTCGTGGACGCGAAGGCGAACGACATGAACTGAGTGATCGACTTGCCGATGTTGGTCGAAGTCCACAAGGGGCGATCACCCATGCCAGCAAGAGATCGATTCAGGTTGCCGCTGACATACATCGCGTTGTAGAAGGCGTCGATGGCTTCATCATCAGTCCACTTCTCGGCGTTGGCAATCGGGTTGCCGCGATCAGAAGTCAGGCCATGCTCTTCCCACTGCTTGTGAATTTTCTTAGCTTTCGCATCGTCGATGCCAAGGCGAAGCATGAATGCACGTTCAGACTTTGAGAGCTTGCCGCCTGTCGCCATACGGTGTGCACGATCCAGAACGACATTGTGAGTAATCATGCCATTCAAACGCTGGATGAAGTTTGCCCACGGACGCATCAGTGTCATGGCGGCGAACTTGTCAGTACCTTCCTGAAGGAAGCGGTCAACCGCTGAGTGTGTTCCAACATTGTGTTGGAGATCGCCCATGTCGCGGATGTTGTGAGTCTCAATATGTTCGAGAGCTTCGCCAACGACCTGTGCTTCCTTCGTAGTCCAAGTGCGTAGCTGAGTATCGCGGAAGTATTTGCCCCAACCTTCACGAAGAACAGTACGCAATCCGAAGTTGCCGACAGCGTGGGTCATGTCAGCGATGTTCGAGATCAGAAAGTAGCCACCGCGAGCGAGATACGAAAGCAGTCGGCCACGACGAAGCGACTTGTGATAAAACCCGTTCGGGTTGTCGGGGATGCCGTTGATCCCGCGAAGCTCATCACGAAGCGTTTCGAGGATAGCGATGTCGCGTTCAGCTTCTTCCTGAATTTTCTTGCGGCCCTTCTCAGTCTTCGCACGTTCGATGCGTTTCTTGGCATCAATGCGAATGTCATCAAGAGCCTGAGTCATGTTCGGATCACCATACGCCTTGCTGATCTCGATGTCGCCAGCGATTTCGCGTGCGTAGTGAGCCATCACAACATCAGCCCGCATCTCGGTGTATTTCGCAATGAAGTCAGGGGACACTTCGTTGACGATACGTTCTTTGAACGCACCACGCTTGGAAACAACAAAGTCGCTGCCAGCAGGATTCGACAGGATGCCGTCACGTATCTCAACAGCAGAGGCGTAAACATCGTCGAATGAACGCTGAGGGTTCGCGGCATGAAGTTCGCGGGCGAGATCATCAACAAACTCATCGGTGTCAACAAGCTCACGGACATACAGGCGGTGTTGACCGAAGTCTTCACGGTAAACGAAGTCAGGGATAACGCCCTGTGCTTCAAGTCCAAGATCGTCGTAAAGTTTCTTGTATTCAGCAGCAGCAGCGGCGACGGATGCAACAGGCTTGTAATTCTCGTCGATCAACGCTCGGCCAACCTCACGGTAGAAATCAGCTTCGCTCATCTCCAAGCCAGCCTTCTTCGCATCAATCCACATCTTGCGAGTAGACGCCTTCACGTTCAGTGCTCGTGCACGCTGACGACCAACAGCAGCTTCAACCGATTGCGACAAGGCAACGTCCATGCGTTGTTGCACGAGATTCAACGGAGAAATCAGCAACTTCTCCATGATCGAGCGGGCAACACGGTTGCCAGATCGCATGACGCGAACAGCAGGCGAAGTCATCCCGCCAATCGCACCCAAAGCTGGATGAAGATCGACTTCAACTTCAACGCCAGCTTCACCAGCATCGCTGTAAAGACGAGTGCTACGCCAATCCAAGCTCTCGTTGTCCATGTGCAAAGCAGACAAGCCATCCTTGCCGCCGACGCTGAACGTGCCATCATCAGCCTGACGACCAATGACCTTGCCATTCTCATCACGGATAATCAAAGTGCCGTCAGGAGTTCGATCAACAGTCCGAGTCTTCCCGTTCTGCTTGAACGTCATACCAGCTTCAAGGCTATCAACAGGCAAAGCAGAAGTCGTGTTGTTGATCGGCTGGATCGAACGCTTGGCCTTCGACAACGAGTGCGGATCACCAATCGTAGTCTGCCGGTAATTCGACGTAACATCAGCGGCAAAGTCTTGTGCGATTCGAGTCAGAGGCAGATCACCCAAAAAGCGAATGCCACCAGCAAACCCACCGCCGAAGAAAGCACCACCGATAACAGCATCGCGGCTCTCCTCAAATGTACGACTGAACTGCGTCTTGTGAATCAAGAACTCTGAACCAGCAACGCCAGCAGCAGTGCCAGCAGCACCGACGCCAGCGGACTCAGCCACATGCTGAAAGAACGTTCGGCCACTGATACCAGCACCGGCACTCTTCGCAACACGAGACAACTGCAAGGCACGGATCGCGTTACCACCAAGAGGCAAATAAGTCAGCGGATCGAACGGTGCAGCACCAAGGCTGGCAACGACGTTCGGGATGAATCCGAACTGGCCGATGGTATGCCGGTTGTCGTTCTCAAGAAGAATCCGATCAAGCACAAAATCAAACTCGCTACGCGACTTCGTGTTGAGCAATGACGCTTCGGCTTCATCATTCAGACTGAGCTTGAACTTGATCT
>FUIF01004699.1_pt1 | contig 29781 bp, 35 predicted proteins | sample 1003461 | NCBI WGS metagenome assembly FUIF01 (sample SAMEA80401918, study PRJEB19352) | marine metagenome
ACTGGTGTCTTTTACTACAGAAGCAAGAACCCAGAAGGCGGATTCCAAAATCCTCCGATCAGAGAGATTGGAAACAGCATCAGAAACATCAACGAGCTTATCGGCATCTACAACCACTACCTGAGACTCATCAGAGACACCACAGGTATTAACGAGGTTACAGATGCAAGCTCCCCCAACAGCGAAGCTTTGGTGGGCGTTCGTGAGCAGGCTATCCAAGCAAGTAACAATGCGATCCATGACGTGGCTGACGCATCCATGCTTCTCTACAAGAGAGTCTGCGAGGACATCGTTAAGTGTCTCCAGATCATACCCCAGGAAAGTGCTATCTACGAAGCTTACGCCAACGCCATTGGAAAGAAGAACATGGAGGTGTTGTCTTCATTTGAAGACCTTTCTATGTACAACTTCGGAGTCAAGGTTGTGAAAGAGATGGACAACAAGGAGAAGATGGATCTCGAACAGATGATTCAGATCTCACTTGGCCAGAAGGAGATAGACCTTGAGGATGCCATGGCTATACGCGACCTTAAAGATGTTGATCAAGCAGAGCGCTTGCTCATGGTCCGTCGCAAGAAGCGCAAGCAAGAGGCTATGCAGCAACAGCAGCAGATGGCTCAGCAACAGCAAGAGATGGCCATGCAGCAGCAACAAATGGCCGCTCAGACTGAGGCTCAGAAAATGCAGATGGAGGCTCAGATAGAGATGCAGAAGATTCAGGCCAAGGCAGCTGCCGAGGTTCAGGTCGCTCAGTCCCTGCACGAGCTCCGCAAGGAGATTGAGATCATCAAGGCTCAGGCCACTCTCGGATTCAGAACCGAAGAGCAAGAGTTCAAGGAGAAGCTTGAGGTTCTCAAGGAGGACCGCAAGGACGATCGAGTTAAGAAGCAGGCCGTTGAGCAAAGCAAGCTGATGTCTCAGCGCCAAGGAAACAGAGGGGAACTTCCCGAAGGCGTAGATAACGTCCAAATCACCAAATCATAATGGCTACTAAGACAGTAAACTTTGACATAGCTCAGCGGCTGGACATTACGGTTCGGCGCGGAGACACCCTAAGCATTCCTTTTACGTTCTATCAGTCTGACGGAACTACGCCAAAAGATGTATCTAGTTACAACTTTTACATGCAGGTCAGAGAATCAGGTGGTGATGACGGCGAGTTCACTTCCGTGCTTAGCACGAACATGGACTTGGACTCCGCATTCATAAACGTAAGTCTTGCTGATCCCCAAAACACAGCTGGGGGTGTAGTGGGTCAAATAACCATAGATAAAACCAATGCTTCGAGCGGTGTCGTATTGGTCAAGGCTGGAAGGGCTGCCATGGCAAATGTTTTTTCTGGAACGTACTTCTACGACCTTCAGGCTGAGACAGTTGACGCAAATGGAACCCCACAGACCGTAGCCACTTGGTTGGCTGGTAAGTTTATTGTGAACGAAGACGTAACGCTCCCGTCAACATAATGCCTCATCCAGACTCAATAAAAGTTGTTGTTGAGGATGCAGCGAACATCGCTGTTACTTCCGCACCCACCCTGGGCAGTGTTGATGTAACGACAGAGACCCCAGCGGTAATAGCGATAAACACCAACTCAGCTCAGATAACTCTGGCTGAGTTGATAAGCGGGGATCCTCAGGATGGTCAGGTCATAGTTTATGACTCTACCACGAACACGTTTATCTACGACTACTCCTCTGGAGGTGCTGGAAATCTTGTTTCAGACCTACAAACGACAAATAAGGATTCTGGTGTTGCTGACGCTGTCGGAACTCTTTATGAGCCAACGACAGTCAAGAGAGTGTTCTTAGAGACATCCTGGCTCCAGCTTCGCCTGTTGTCAGGTCTGCTACTTTGAACTTTACAAATGCTCCAAGTGGAAACATACTCCCCTCAGGGAGAGGCCTTTCCGTTCGGTCTGTTGATTTTGAGTTCATGTTTCCTTCTAGGCTCTCTGGGTCAAATACATGGACTCTTTCTCTAGATGGGACCTCAGTGGGTGCGTCTTCCTCCTTTCCTTCTGACTACGGTTCTACTATATTCTCAAGAGTCCCCTTCAGTGGTTCTCTGCCTCATCGGGATCATGGATCTGTCATTCCTTTTAAGATTTCTTCTTCTTACGATGATAACGGGATTTCTAGGACATTTTCTTTTGAGGACAATCTTTACTTCGGGAGACATTCTTTCATCTCTTATTCAGGCAACGAATCCGAAGAAATAGGAGGCCTTATAACTAACGCCTATTACTACAGCGCCCCTTCAGCTGAGTCTTCTTCTGATAGATACATAACTCTTCAGGGAAGTGAAAACACTCAGAGTGCAGACAACTACACTTGGTTCTCTATTCCTTCTGACTACAACATCTCAAGCATCACCGAGATTGTTTCTGAAGAAGGGGTGGCAAACAGGACGTTCTCTTTTCAGAGGATTGGCGACCTATCTACCTATCCCAATCTCTCTGCAGCATATTCTGTATATTTGTACCGAAGCAATCAAAAGGGGGCTCTTAGCGCCCAATCATCATTAAGAATAAAACTAAACAGAAGCTAACATGCCGATTAAGTTTGGAGACCTTATAGAAAACGCGAACTCGTCGTATGCGGTAATAGACCTTACCGACAACCAGTCTCGCGGGGTCGCATTTATTGACGAGCTCGGAGCTCTCACCGACGGTATATCCTCAAACCTCACAGCGATAACCCCTGACAAAAGAAGACAGGGTATGCTTCTTGTTGACAAAGGAACTGCTGAGGTCTACATACTTGAGGGGGCTGATTCAGACAACGACAATACTTACACGGATGCTGAGTTTGGCACGGCTCCAGGCGAGACTGGGACGAAATGGAAGGCTGTTGGAAGCCTTGAGCTTCAGACTACGGATATTCCCGTAAACATTGACGACACCTATGCAAACAACGGTACAGGAACATCCCCCAACGTTGGCAAGACCTTTGGTAAGTACCACCCTGGTTTCGAGCAGGTTGTTGGATCTCAGGGAAACCAAGTAGGTAAAGTTCCTGTTGCTGCGTGGATGACTGAGAAGGCAGCTAACCCCAGTTATGGAGTTATAGCCTCTGCACAGGGGGCTACTGCTCTTGAGATCATCAGGGATGCTCTTAACGAGCTTTTCCCTCTTCAGCCAACCATTACCGTGTCTGGAGAGATTGAGTTTAACCAGCCAGATGGAACAATCACCATTAGCAGTGTTTCTGTGCCTAACGTCAACGATGATGAGATCGTAAAGTTTCAGGTTTATCGCAGAGAAATCGGAACTGGTTCTTGGACTCTTCATCAAGAGATAACTGGTGCAAGCATTCAAAACGCTACTTCAGCAACAGCTACTGCGAACCCAACCGACTTCAGCTGGGACGTCGGAGCCAATCAGTTTTATGATTTTGATGGCTTTGAGTTTTATGTTTACGCTGAAGACTCTCTTGGCGCAACTGGAAACTCTGGTGTCGTTCAGGTTCAAAGACAAAACTACTACGCACCTACTGTAAGCAACTTTGCTGTTGAGAGACAGTACGACAACGCCTTCTACAATGGTGGGACTGGTCAAAACGAAACGGATTTTCTTAGAACTGCTTTTAATGTTCATTCAACCATTGCATTTGATGTTTTGCCAAACAGCAACAATGACTCTTCTTTGACAGATGGTAGCCACACTGTAAAGGTTCTTAGAAAGAACACAACTGCAGGCGCTGGGGGCGGCTGGGGACAGATAAAGACCTTCACCTTCACAGGGAACACCACCCAGAGCTTCAGTTTTAATGACGACGGCACTGGTGGCGATGACACATCAACAGGTCCAGCAATCACTGCAACTAAGATTCAATACAGAGTTATTGTCACGGACGGATACACGAGCGCATTCCCCAATGCTGATATGATAGAAGAGGATGGGAGTACATCAGATACCTGGGCTAGTGATTACTATGCTGGCAGTACAGACTATAGCAACGCTGCTTACAGCCACGTTTCTGAACAAATTAGATTTGCTCTACCTGTGTTTGGAGGCTTTATAGATGCTGATGATTTTGGAGGTCAGGGCCCAATCCTTGACCCCGCCACCATCGACCAAGCAATGTTGGACACCATGGTTGATTTTGCAACTGGAGGAGCAGAGGGCGGAACAACAGATCCGTCTCAGGTTCAAGAAGCTTATGGAAGCTTCCCATACCTTCTCTGGAAGCCAAATATCTTCCCCCCTCTTGGAGATACATACACCACATCTGGAAACATACTTGCTGATTTTTCAACACTCGCACCACCATCGACGAGGTTCTTCATGCTTATTCCTCAGGCGAATCAAACGCCAAATACAGGGGTTCCTAGTGGAACGTATTACTCTACTGGGAACGACTCCGAATTTAACGGTGAAACTCTTCAGTGGGGAACTCAAAACGAGAACCCCCCAATTCTAGACGCCCTCTTCGTTGACCAGTCCCAGGTCTCTGCCCTCGAAGGCGCATTCTATAAAGAAGAGGATGTAGAGGTACCCGTTGTTGGTAAGGGAGACGCCAACGGCACGGCTCCTTTTAACAACTTTAGCTGGAAGTCAGATATAAAATACACAGCATACATAGCGAAAACTACCTCTAACGTAAACTCACAGATTAGAGTAAGTCAATAATAAACAACAATGCCACTTCCATTAGAACAAAACGGCCTTGGCCGTTCAGATTTGCTAAGACACAACTCGCACATTGCGACAGGTGTCCCTCAAAACCCTATTGTAGACTCAGAAGACGTCTATGGCGGCATGAAGCCACCTGTAGATACTGTCGCCACTGCTAACGGCTTGTTCGGGGACTTGGCCGCAGCTGGTGGTGGGACTGTTGTTGGCGGTGAAACGAATACCCTTAGACCATACAGCTCTATTGTTTACGTCACAGGTGAGAGTAAGTTCTATGTCCTTACAGGCACTGCTGGGTATGTCACCACTGACTGGGAATGGGTCCCTCTCTCTGACCACATTGGTGGTGCCCTTAAGCTTCAGAACCAGGTGCCTCTAACTCTGCTCAGAACGACTTTACGACAAACGCCGTTGATGCTGATGCCGTTAGAGTTGGTTCTCACTACCAGGGTGGGCTTGTTGTGGAGTATGTTAACGAAGTAACCGAAAGCGACGACTTTGACACGTTTAGGTTGGAGCTTAAGAACTACGCCAACCTTTCCGCACAAGCGACCATGGAGGATGGTGATACTTGGAGAATCCCAGCTTGGAATGGAGACGACTACCAGCTTGAAGGCAGTTGCATAAGCGTTGCTAACGATGGCGTTCAGAACACAGTAACTGTTTCTGGGTCTCTCAGCGTTACTGGAACCCTCACTCAGGGTACAAACGTTACAGCAGCTTCTCTTCAGGTTGAAGATCAGTACATAAAGGCTAACGACGGCTACGAGGCTGTGGATCAGACTGCTGCAGCTGCTCAGGGTGGATTCCTTGTTCAGATTGGTGTTGACACCGCAGGCACCCCAACAGCATACTACCAAAGAGGTATTATTTGGAACTCAGCTAACTCCAGGTGGGCAAAGGCAAATTTCTCTTCTACCTCTACAGGTACTGACGCAACATACGCTGTGTCTGGCACTCCAACCCCGATCCTTGAGACAGCGACGGCAGCCAACTGCCACTTCCCTCAAGCCACTGTTGGCGGCGTTCTTGACACAACTGAGGACTCATGGAATTACTACTACATGACTCCTGCGGCTGCGTTTACCTTCTTGGATTTTGGTGACACCTCTTCTGTTTACGACATTGACACCGATGCTGGTACTAGCATATCAAATCAGAGCATGACTCTTGATGGAACCGCTGATGGCGTTGAATCAGAGAGTGGAACTGCTCTTATCGCTACACCTCCAAGCACTAACTTTGTTACACACAACAAGGTGAGAACAGCTCGTATATTTAACATTAGAGCTATCGCTACAGACGTAAACGTCACAGAAAAGAAGCTTAAGCTTCAGATGCCAGACGGATTCTTCTATGACGACCTCATGATGATTTCCGTGTATAAGGTTACTGGAACCACTAGTGCTCACGCAAGAGAAGAAATCTTTGGTGCTGAGGTACTTGATGGGTCTGACGGCAGTGACAACGGAGTCATTGAGGTCCAGTTGAATCAGCTTGGACTTACAGCGGGCGATGTGTTTGACTTTTGCATCGTTGCGTAATATATTTGCGACACTAATCTAAATTCAATGAAAATCTTAAATTGCCTTCAGGCTCACAAGAGCCTTACCTCCTTGTCTAAGAACAAGATGCCTTTGTCTGTCAGCTTCATGGTGGCTCGAAATGTTAGTGAGCTCGCGCCTGTTGTTGACGACTTTCACAAGGAGAGAGAAAAGAAAGTAAACGAGCTGAACAATCTAAAGGACAAGGAATCAGAAGAGGCCCGCGAGATGGCCCAAAGCTTTCAGAAAGATCTGGACGAGATACTTGACACAGAGATTGAAATGGATCTCCATGTTATCGACCTGTCTGAATGCAAGGACTTGATTATTGCCCCCGAAGACCTTGTTGGATGTTCAGGTTTCATAACAATGGGAGATGCCAATAAAGACGGGTGATACTTTTATCGCTGACAACAGCGATTACTATGTGATAGATACCTCTGGTGCGGAAGGAAACCCCATCAGGGGTATCTATCATTCTGTCAACGCCTGGACTGAGCTTCAGTTCGGAGCGCTGAGTGTTGATTCTTATTTGCAGGACGGAGCCGTGGTTCACCCTCACATGAAGGCGAACTCGATCATATCTATACCCGTTGTAGACGGAAGTACAAAAAGGACTTTCTATCAGTCCTTGATTAACGCCTCCGACACCCCAGACTTTTCCTCAGGCACCACCTTGGGTGGTGTTTCGGTAGATAACATGTCGTATGGCTGGCAACAGCGAAAGCATTTCCACGAGTTTGCGATGCAGTTCGACAAGTATCCTCCTATTGATGTACCTCACTTCAATCAGTATCCAGAAGAGTATCTTTTCTGCGTCTGGAGACAGGATAAAAAGGAGTTTCAGGTACTGAAGGTTGGTGATATTATTGGCGGCATTGTTGGCGACGGAATAAATGAGCTTGTTGACAATGGCGTGTTTACTGAGTTCAACTTCAACCCAGATAACGAGGACTATTGGCCTGGGAACAACAACCCTACAGACCTTAATGGAGATGGAGAAACATCCACTGCAGACCTTCTTGTTTTTCTTACTGAATTTGGAACTATAAACGACCCAAGCACCACCGCAGATGCTGCAACAAGCAAGTCTGTTCTTAGGATAACTTACCCAGAGTCAGACGATGCAAACCCATCCATTTCAGGTTAGCAAAGTACGTAGAGGGTCCTGAAGGCACTTCCTAATCTTACGCCTAGCTCCGACATTGAGATTGACGATTGGATTGACAATCCAGACTTAACTCACGTTTATGAGCCTGGTCACCCTCTCACAATACCTGTGGACGCCTTTTGCGTCATTCCCGAGGCTGGTCAGATGACAATAGATTCAACCGATGCTTTTGGCATGGGTCAAGCATCTATAAATAGACCAGAAACTAGCGACTATTCAGACCTTCAGTTTAATCAGTATGCGAATCTTGACAACATAGGTATCAGCGACATACATAAGGCTGGATTGTATACGAATTACAATAAGTTCCTCATCTTGAAGGCTAAGATTACGGCCTACACCACCATGCCCGATGTCTTGCACATGCACACCTTTGCTCGGTATGAGAGGGCGAATTTTGTTTGGAGAACCAAGTCTTGTACTAGGGGGGAAGATGGAGTCACAGATATTGGTGGTCCATTTGGAACTTCCTTCCAGCCTGACAGGGTGAAGATTGACGGAGAAGATGCCCCTCAAAACCACAAATCTTGGCAGATATCAGCTCTTCAGCAGGGAGACACTAGGTGGGTTTCTTGCGTCATAGGGCTTCCGTTCTTCGATTACAGCGGTGTTGGGGCTGGGGTTCAGTATCTAGACTGGAATTATTATTCAATGGCCATGGGGCTTTCAGATCCAGTAATAGGTCCATACATCTCACCACACGGTCTTCTCAGAATGCTTTCTGGCGACATGGACACAGATAATATAAAGATATCTTTCGGTTTCTTTTCTGAGTATGGAATAATAGACGAGGTGAAGGTTCACGAATTAAAAATTGTCCTTTCTCCGAACTTGGGAGGAAACGTATTTGAAGATTGATGATATGCCTAAAGTAAAAGTTTACGAGAATTTTGGCTCTGTCATAGTTGAGTATCCTAACAATAGGGTCAAGTCCTTCTTGCCTAACTCTGGTCTCAGTGCATCGGCTGACGGAGATGATGTCACTATAACTTACAATTCTCAGAATCTAGTCAGTGGGCTTGATCGTCTGTCTGTTGTTTCTTCAGATGGAGTAGCTATTGCCCCTACAGCTGCTGGTTGTGTCTCTATACTTAACGATCTTTTCGAGAACGACAATCCGAGTGATATTGCTTCAGAGTCTCAGTTAGATAACGTAATTAGACTTGTAAAGAAGATTAGTCAGGAGGACGATGACGACAACGGTGGCTCTGAAGATGGCGACGGAGACTCTGGCGGCGGTGGAGACGTCTGGGTCATTAGTGTTGACGGAGAAGCAGACTCAGGAGTTGTAAAGGTCAGGGAAAACTCAGGCCTTATGTCTGTCGGACAGTCGGAGATATTCGTTGATGACGGAAAGGTGAAGCTTAGCGTGAGGTCTAACACGGGCAACGTTGGGTCAGAGACAAAATCTGAGGCAATAGTAATAACTGGACAGGAGTCATCTACAGGCACTGTTGTTGACATGAAGGGAAGCATGAAGCTCTCTAGTTCTGCAGAGAGCAAATTCTCCATGGTCAACACAGACAATGGCAACGGAAGGACCAACTACACTGGAAGTCAATCCTACATAACTCTTCCTTCTGGGGCTGACTATAGCAACAACCTCATGGTAGGTAAGTCCGTCGTTATCGGGAATGCTGACGACGATATAAACAGGGGTGTAAGAAATTATTTTGATGTCAAGGGATTAAGTACTGGAGATGTAGTTGATGTTACCGTGAAAGCGGTTATCGGATGCGATCAAGTACACACCCTTGTCTTGGATGAAAACAGAACCACCACTGATGGGTCTACCTTCACTGACTCTACTGGTCAGTCTGAGGTTACTGTTAGCAAGAGCAACACGGTTGACAATTACTCTGACATAAGGTATAACCTCAATCTAACCACTGTGGGCTCTGGGACATACAGGGTGAAGGAGATTACGGTGACAATATCATAATTGTTATATTTGCAGAAAGCAAACCACCAACAAAACTAAAATGGCAACAACTACAGCAACAATAACTCTCCAGAGTGCAGACCTCACTGGAGACGCATTGGCTCTCTCAAGAACTGCTAGTCTCACCAAGGCGGGGTTCACAAACGGCCTCGACCAGACTACTGGCGTGGGAAGAAAGACTACGCAAAGCAACAGTCAGCAAACCTTGTTCTCTGAGTCAGAATACCAGCCAGAAGGCTCGGATACTGCAAAGAGAGCTCACAAGGTCTACATCTCAAACACATCCACAACTGCATCAGAGTATTTTACTATCGCTCTTGGCACTCAAGTTGTGGGTCACCTTTACGCAGGTGATTGGGCGTTCTTCCCTTGGGACGGAGAGACTGATGTGAAGTTTACACCTAGCGTCTCAACGTCTATGACGATTGAGTTTATGCTTGTTTACGAGGCGTAATGGGTAGGGTTAGAGCAAGTCTTTCTCTCAGCACGAATGACGTTCTTAGCTCGCCATTCACTCTCGACCTGTCCTCATCTTTGACTGCGGACTCTGGGTTCGTAAAAAGAGCTAAGGTGGCTTCAACACTGCGGGGACAAATGGAGAGGTTATGTATAAGGCTGGAGACAAGACTGGGTCGGCTTACTTGTATGTAAGAAACCTTCAGACTGCTGACACCGATGTCGTTACTGTTTACGAAGCCACAAACGACGACACGGTTCTTAAGATCAAGGGTGGTGAGTTTGCTTTCTTGCCTATTGACACCACGTCTACTTTTCACGCAACAGTTTCCACAGCAGACGACTTGATTGAATACGGAGTGTTCGGATCAGATAGCTCTGCAGTAAGATACACCTAATGCACCCTTCAGTAGAGACATCAAGAAGGATTCTTGTCCTTGACGCTAACGAGGCAGGCACCACAAACGGTGTTGTGCTTCCTGATGGCGCTTATGGTTTTACCGTAACGTCAAGGCAGGCCATCAAGTTCAAAGGCAGAGGAGTTCACCAAAGACACACCGCTTCTGAGGGAGCTAAGCTCATTGATAGATTTGGGGTTCTTTCTACATCTTCGTCTGGCACTCCAGCAGCGAACTCTGTTGATGTAGTTGATGGATCTTACTCGGGACTTCCTGCAAGTCAGACTAACGTAGCTGCAGATTCTATTCTCCTGGTGGTTGGAGATAACAATCCAGCTACGACAGCTGTTGCGGGCAACGTAAGCACTACGTCAGAAGGCGTTCCTTCTCTTACGATAACTACTAGCGGTACTCTTAGCGCAGATCAGATTAGAAACAACATTGGCTTCAGAGAAGGAGATGTCCTTGAGGTCAAGTTCACTGTCTCTGATGTGGAGTACTCCTTTAAGGTAAAGGTCTCTGCAAGAAACATCAACCCACCCGTTGACGTACACGAAACTAACGACTATGTTGAATTTACACCCGCGAGTGGTGGTCAGGTAGTTTTTGCAGATTTATCAGAAATAAAGTTTGTTGCCAGCGGAGCAACGAGCTGCATAGTATTCCTAGCATAATGGCACATCCTTCAGTAAAAATACCAAGAAACACATACATCCTAGACAATGCAAGTGATGTTCTCACAGCGGCTGACGGGGAGTTCTTTTCGTCTATAACTGTAATTAGCGGAACTGCAGTGAAGGTTAAGGGCGGGGGTATATTTGAGTACCTCGCTGAGGATGGTTCTAACGGAACAGATCACTTGACTTCTGATGGGTCTGCAACGTTGGCATCCGATCACCCAGCTGGCGTGTACGAAAGAAAAGGAACTGTGAATACGGATATACCCGTAGCAGCAGGAATGACGGTCTACGGAAGGTTTACTTACGTGGACACTAGCGGCGGCGCTAAGGTCATTGTGTACAAATAATTGAATCTAAATCTTAAATACAATGGAAAACGAAAACATGGAGGGCATGGACAATGCCCAAGATCAGGTTCAGGACACAGCTCCTGAACAACAGAGTGAGGGTCCTGGGCTTCAGTTCTTTGACAGCACTGAAGAGGCAGCGGCATCACTTATTTCTGAGCCTCAGCAAGAGACACAACAGCCCGAAGAATCGGACTACGTGGATCCTGAGGCAGCTCCAGTACAGGAAGACGTGTACGAGGAGCAACCAGATTATCAAGATCAGGAAGAAGAATACTCCGAAGAAGAAATAGAGGCTGCGGTCCTCACGTTCCTGAGCGAAAGGCTTGGGAGAGAGATCGAAGATCTTGACTCTTTTTCACAACCCCTTGAGGTTGACGAGCGTCTTGCCACGATTCAGCGCTTTGTTGAAGACACGGGCAGATCACCACAAGACTGGTTTGCGTATCAGTCGCTTAACCCATCCGAAATGGATGACATGACCGCTATTCGCGTTCAGATGGCGACAGAGTACCCCAACCTTAGCTCTGACGAGGTGATGACACTTGTTAACAGCAAGTATAAACTGGATGAAGACCTCTATTCAGAGGATGAAGTCCGACTCGCTAATCTTCAGCTCAAGATGGATGCTGGGCGTGCAAGGCAAGAGATTGATGACATTCGATCTGAATACCTTGAGCCAGAGGTGTCTAACGAACAGCGTGATGATAGTGAACCAATAGCTGACGAAGCCTTCATTGATGAGCTGATTCAGGAAGTTGAAGCGTTGGAAGGCTTGGAGTTCGACCTAGGTAACGGAAACTCGTTCACCTTCGGACTTGAGCAACAACAACTGCAAGACATCTATGACAGCAACTCTAGGCTCGAAAACTATTTTGATCCTTATATCCGTGAGGATGGTAGCTGGGATTACGACATGCTCAACTCACACCGAGCTGTCCTGAACAACATTGACCAAATCGTGTCTGCGGCTTATCGCCAAGGGCAGAGTGACGGTCAAAGAGGTTTGGTTGACAGAGCGGCTAACGTTAGTGCAGTGACCCCAACCCAAAACACGGGACAACCAAACGAGGCTTCCGTTCCAGATCAGCTCAAACAAATTCTTATGGGCGGCGGAAGTCCAATGACTTTTAACATCTAAACTAGACTACTATGGCTACTTTGAATACGGGTAGAACTCCAGGTGGTGTTAACCTCGGCGACGACCCTCAAAAGGTTGCTGTCGGCGCTGTGGACCCCAAGTTGAGAATCACTCCCGAAACTTACACCTCTATTGGTGATCTTGTCGGAACTTACGCAAAGCCCGACAACAGAGAATTGTTGATTAAGACCTACGGAGACCAGGGCATTACTGGCTTTCTGAAGTTGACTGGCGCTGTAAATGCGGCTGCAACTCAGGACGAAGTTCAGTACTGGGAAGAAGGTCGTCGTCACAAGCTCGTGACAGGAACCATTACTGGTAACAACTCTATCGCTATTTCTGCTGGCGCTGGCATCAGAGCCAACGACGTGTTGATGTCTGTTGCTAACGGCGGAAGATTCTTCTGCTCGGCTCCTGTCGATACTAACGGCGCGGCGGACGAAGAGCACGATGCAGTTGCTTACACTGTTTCTGCCCTCGATGGAGGCACTGTTGCGAACGAAAGCTCTGCTGAGTTTATCGTTCTCGGAAACCTCTACAAGCAGGGATCTGATCAGCCTTCAGCCTACATGGAGCCAGAGCTCATCAAGAGAGTGAATCCTTCATGATTATGAAGGAGCGCTACCAGGTGAACGGCTCACAGGCTACTAACATTGGCTGGGTGAACATCGGTAACGGTGACTACAGATGGTACATGAAGGGTGAGCAAGAGACTCGCGCTCGCTTTGAAGACAAGAGAGAGATGATGATGCTCTTCGGTCAGACTGGATTGTCTAATCAGGACATCCCTGGCTCTGAAGGTTACTTCTCTGCCATTGAGGACAGAGGTATCGTTGTTTCTAACACTGCTGCTTCTCCTCTCGACTCTATCGCTGAGTTCGACGACATCATCCTCGAATTGGACAAGGAGGGCGCTCCTGCTGAGTACGCTATGTACCTCAACAGAAAGCAGTCTTTGGCTATCGACGACATGTTGGCAGGCGGTATCGCTACGCAGGTGACTGCTGGCTTGGCTGGTCAGTTCGGAGCGTTTAACAACGACTCTGACTTGGCTGTACAGCTCGGCTTTAAGTCGTTCACTCGCGGTGGATACACCTTCCACAAGCACGACTGGAAGCTCTTGAACGATCCTACTTTGTTGGGTGCATCTACCCAGTTCCAAGGCGCAATGGTTCCAATGACTCAGGTCACGGACGCCCGCACTGGCACTAAGGCCCCAGCTTTGGAGATGAACTACAAGGCTTCTAACGGCTACAACAGAGAAATGGAGCACTGGGTAACTGGTAGCGTCTTGGGTCACTACAACAATGGTGACACTGGTAACGACTCTGCTACGTTCCACTACCGCTCTGAAATCAACTTGATCACTCGCGCTGCGAACCAGCACGTTGCTATCAAGGGATAATTAACCTGAAGGTAAAGGGAGGGGCTTCGGCCCTTCCCCTAACTTCATAATCTTTTGAACAATGGCAATTTTCCCTCTTATCGCAGATAAGGACTCAGCAGCAATCACGCTGTCTGCAGTTTCTGGCAATGAGCTCCCTGGGTCAGGCCTTGCGCCTTACGACGCTTACGAATTGCAAGTGAGTGTCAACGGTGTGGCGACTGGCACAGCTGCTCCAGCATACACAGCAACTTTGAAGTCTAAGGGCGTTCCTGTTGGTCTCGTCATGAAGATCGAGCTCACAAGCTTAATGCGGACGAAAATGACGTTGCTGCAGCGAGCTTGGCTATTTCTTGGTACAACTCCGCAGGAACAAAGGTCACGAAGACCATGGGCGCTGAAGATGATGTTGTTTACGTAATTCACTTGGGCAAGGAGGTCTTCGAGAGCTACAACGCTGGCGACCGTAGAGTCTTGCTCGGAGTCGATGACACGGTTACAGCTCCCTAATGGTTTTTGATGAAAAGGAATTTTCTTTTCATAAAGTCTACTACGGAATCTACGGTTATCCCCGTGGATTCTTTCTCTCATGCTGAGTACACGAGTGACACTACTGTTACTATGTACTTCGATGCCAAAAGAGGCGGTAAGGATGCCACAATAGCGGTTGTCCTTACCGTCTCCAGCGGCAAAGCAAACGATGTTATCTCAAGCATCACAAATCAGATTACCTCAGGTAAGGCTGACATCATGAGGTACGATGCCGCCTCGACGCCAAACAAGTATCACACTTCGAACGTCACGGGCATCACAAGCATTACAACTACCGAGGCCCCAACAATAACGGGGGCTGACGGCGCTGACGGCGTTGACGGCGTTGACGGCGTTGATGCCGATAACAGTAAGGTCTTGTTGGATGTTAGATTCGACGAGGCAGTATCCAAGGGAGACCCTCTCTACATAACTGGGTACAACAACGGTGAGGACAGAATCAAGGTAGCTAAATCTGATGCTTCAGATTCTGCTCAAATGCCCTCTATAGGCCTTGCAGCTGCTGATGGTGCGATTAACACTAACGGTCAGGCTATCACTATAGGGAGTCTTGATGACGTAGACACAAGCAGCTTCTCTGTTGGAGATGTTCTCTATGTTGCCAACGGAGGAGGTCTCACAGCCACAAAGCCTACTGGAACTAATCTGATTCAGAACGTAGGTAAGGTTGGTAGGAGCAATCAGAACAATGGTGAGATCGTGGTCATGGCGATTGGAAGGTCTAACGACTTGCCAAACCTTGCGGAAGGTAAAATTTGGGTAGGAGATTCAGACGGAGTTCCAGAAGAAATAGATCGAGTCCTACCCCTTAAGAACTACGCTGGAAGGTTTCAGCACATGACAACCACTGACGGCAACATGATTCTTGCTGGTGGTATATACGGAACGAGCTACTACTTCTGGAATAGCTCGACTGGAATAACCCCCTCTGGAGGAGGCACAGTTGATACAACTACTGGAAGTATAGGTAAGTCTAATCAGCACTACGCTGGGATAAGGGTTCCTGTTACGGGGAAGATTAGGCTTGATGCCATAACTAGGCCTAACGACACGGGGAACTCAGCGAGCAAGGATTACTACCTTCAGGTATGGGAGTTTACGGCTGACGGAACCACTGGGTTCGGGTCAGTTACTTCTACGCTGAGGGCTTCTCAGGCGTTTACATCAGGCACAAGCAATGGTTGGTCTCAAACCCTTACGATGACAACGACATCAGACGTAACCGCAGGAAATTACATCTATGTAACGCTTGGCATGGATGCCCAAACGCTTAGTGCCACTGCATATCAGTATTTTGATATCGACTTATCAATAATAGCATCATGACACCAACAGATCTGATATCAACACTCCAGAGCTCTGCAACTCAGGCAGAGATTATAGACAAGATCAACGAAATAATCCTTCTTATCGCGCCGCGAGAAGATTGTATTATATTTGCAATAATTCTTTTAATTCAATTCAAATGTCACAACAGACACGCAGGGCAGGCCGCCCTAAAAAGGCCACAGCTGAAGCCGTTATAGATGCTCCAGCACCAGAAGCAAAGCCTAAGAAGAAGGCTCCAATTCTCCGCAAGGAGGTGGAGCTTGAGCACACCATGTGGGAGATCCCCAAGGGTGGTGGTATTGCCTTCATGATTCAACAACGTGGTATCACCGTCTTCGACAAGGAGAAGGACACCATTCGCCAAATGCGCTACTGCCCTAACGAAAACTCAATCTGGGTTGACGAACAGAGCGAAAACGCAAAGAAGGAGGCTGTAATCTTCCGAAACGGGAAGCTTATGGTCCCCAAGGAGAAGCCAAACCTCCGCAAGTTCTTGGAGAACCACCCACAGAACATGGCCAACGGCGGCACCACTTTTAAGATTATCAACGAGACTAAGAAGCTGAGGATGAGCTCGCCAAGGTGTTTGGTCAAGTTGAGGCTATTGCAGCAGTGAGAGACAAGGATATCCAGGAGCTCTTGCCTGTTGCTATCTACTACGGATTGAACATCGACCGTAGTACATCAGACATTCGTTACGACCTTCTCAAAATCGCCAAAAAGAAACCAACTGAATTTATTAAGGCATTTGACTCGCCTCAGGTGGTTGCGCGAAGTGTTATACGTCAGGCAGCTGACTACCAAATCATTGATCTCCGTCAGGACGGTGCTTATTGGTTTGATTCAAATGGGCTTATCGTGTCTACTCCAGTTGGACAGAAGTCTATTGATGTGTTGACTAGATTCTGCTTGACCGAGAAGGGTTCGTCCGTTCTTGCCTCTCTAGAGGAGAGACTTGAGCGTCTAGCATAATATCCCTGCATGCCATGCAGAGAGGAGGGCCAGCCTAGTGCTGGCCTTTTTCGTATATTTGCTGCAAAGCATTAGCAATGATAAGCGTACAATCCGTATACGAATCTGTGAAGAATCTGGCCAACAAAGACCAGAAAGGATTTGTCACGCCTGAAGTGTTCAACTCGTTTGCGAAAATCGCTCAACTCAACATCTTTATGGAGATGTTTGCCAGACCTCTTGAAGCAAGAAAGCTTCAAAAGGGAATGATGGATGCAGACGACGGAATGTCTTTCTACGAGCGAAACAGAGCGGATCTCAATCACTTTGTAAAGTCTGAAGCCTTGACTAAGTCTGGGGGAGGATTTGAAATACCAGAAGACTTTTACTCTCTTATATCAATGAAGACTAGGGGTATTCCACCCGTAAAGGTGGATATCGTTTATGACGAAAGAAAAGCCCTTGAGATCGTTGGCAGCACTCTTAGCGCACCAACATCAGAGTACCCTATTGCATTGATTTCCAATAGGATAGAAGTGTTTCCGACCAATACGTCTAAGATAGACATTCGGTACTACAGGCTTCCAGAGCCTCCGAGGTACTCTATATTCACGTTGAATCTAAATGGATCCCCCATAGAGCAGTTTGATCCATCAAATTCAGAGGATTTTGAGCTCCCCAAGCAATACGAACAGGATCTTGTGTTTGAAATAGCCAAGATGGTTGGGGTAAACCTCAAAGAACAATTCATTCAGGCTTTCGGTCAAACAGAAGATAACCAGTCATAATGGCACTCAATAGGGTAACACTTAAGGACGTGGTCAAGGAATTTATGTTGAGCATAGATGTTGACGACTACACAAACGGAGCCTCAGAAGCAATAGTTAGGAACTATGCCCTTAGAGGTATTAGAGACATGGGTTTTGATATGGGAAAGATCATCAAGTCTGCAACCATAGATGTATCCAGCAACAACACAGCAGAGCTTCCTGCGGATTTTGTTAATATCGTAAAGATTGGCGTTGTCACGGAACAAGGAAAAGTAATAGTCTTTGCAAAAGACAGCAACATAACCAAAGAGCCCTCTTCTGGAGTCTCCACTGTAGATCCAGACTCGTACCATGACGACTTTGTTTTTAGGAACTTCATTCACAACGGTGAGCACGGAGTCCTTTACGGCATAGGTGGTGGGTACAGACCTGGGTACTATAAGCTCAACATGTCTGAATCTAGAATAGAGTTTGACTCAAGCATGGACTACGACAAGGTGGCTATAGAGTATGTTGCAGATGAGGCCTTGGCTGCGGAGCCAACGGTGCACGTATTTGCTGAAGAAGCCCTTAGGTCTTACATCTACTACAAGCTAGTGGAAAGAAAGAGCAACGTCCCCATGGGAGAGAAGCAGAGGGCTAGAACTGAATACTACAACGAAAGAAGAAAGGCCAACTCCAGAATGCAATCCTTCAGTAAGGAAGACATATATCAGGTGATAAGAAAAAACTTCAAGCAGTCCACTAAGGTATGAAGAAGTCTATATCTCCTAGATCCCTTAACACTGATGACAATAAGCTCACACTAGGACCACAGGAATCTACGTTCTCTCTGAACATTGACGCAGAAGGTTTTGGTGAAGACGAGGCTGGAGTTGTAAAGCACGTGAGGGGTAACGCTCCGACTAGCCTGTCAGACGAGGCCGTTGTGCTTCCTTTTGGAACCAACAAGATTGTTGGAAGCATATCAGACGACCAACTTAACGTTGTGTATTTCTTCGTTTACAACAACGAGGGACAGCACTCTGTTGTTGCGTATAGCTCAACAACAAACACCTACAGAACAGTGTTTGTGAGTCCAGCCCTTGACTTCAAGGAGGACTCCTTTGTGAAGGCAGACATAGTAAGGCTTAGAAAGACACCTGCAGATCAAGAGCTTATTGTCGAGCCCCCTACTCCTCCAGAAACGAATACGCCTGTAGAGGTTAAGTTTAGAGTATCTATAGACTTCTCTATTTGGGGGGAAAAGAACGGGTACTCTCCTTCTGATCCAGCGCCACCTATAGTTTCTACCACTCAGATTTTGTTCTCTGCAGAAAACGGATTGAGACTATATGAAAACGCTCTGCCAGTCACCGACGAGACCGTTCCGCTCTCTTCTTATCAAGATGAGTTCAGAGGAGGGATTGATGACTTTGATGGATGGCTTCGTCAAGCCACGTTCACCCTATTTGTTCATCCAGAAGACCTTCAAAACGCTTCAAAGTTCCTCAAGTATAAGGTTCCAAACTCACTTGGAGGGCCCACCGTTGTCGCCAACGATGTGTTCAGGACAATAACTAATGTTCAAATAGTTCAGGCGTCAGACGCCCCGCAGAAGGCGTTCAGCTAGGATCACCTTGCTATGGCTTCACAAAGGACATAAACGAGATGCTCGTAGACGACATCTTTGGCCCTGGGGAGGATCCATCAACTAAGGCGTTTATGAATAGCTCAACAGCGACAGGTCGAGTCTTGACAGAAAGCTTCCATTTGAGGCTTCATGTGACTATTCTTCCACGCCAGAATGGTCATCAGCGCTGCTGGCTCTTGCAAACGCATACGACGGCAGTCCATTTGAGTCTGGAGAGCAGGGCCAGAGATCACACCCCTCAGAAAGGTTTGACAACGGAGGGGATCAAACAGAAGGGTTCGGCGGTGGAGATGGCTAGAGGCTCTTGAAATTACTTTTTGCGACAATGGGAACTGGCCAGCTAACGGAGCTACATACGAAACTGCAGCTCAAGCCATTGCTGCAGCTTACGATGTTGATCCAGAAGCCTACAGCTCTATAACTGTGGTGAACGCCTGTCCCGTTATTGGGACGTCAACTACGCTTGAGCCGTCAATGACTGTGTACAACTCAAAAAGCGATAGCGCAGAAACGTTTACTTCTGACACTCAGGTGTCTTTTGACCCATTGCTGTTTACCATACCAGAAAAGTATATGTTCGTCGGGAAAGCAAACGTGAGCTCTTGCGGAACAATGAAAAGCGATGCTGGATTTGTGTTTGGAGGTGTCGGAGGGGTTAACTCGATTGAAGAAGACATGCCTGCTTTTGTTCCGTCAGCACTCGGCATGTACTGGGCCCCTCAGTCTGATCAGCCTCAGAATGGATTTGATTTTGGAGACAGAATATCTGACATAAACACGATGGTTGTTGACATTCAGTTTGAAGGGGGTGAGCAGTATGGGAATACGATTTTGAGGTCATTCGAACTACCTGTAAACCCAAGCAACACCGAAACGAACATATTTAAGGGAGGTCAAGGCCTTTCTGTGACTGGCAGGGTTTGGTACGAAGGAGGCTCTGGTTTCACTGGGTCGTTGCCCACGACAGCCACTAGTCTTTGCTTTAACAATCACAGTGCGTGTGGTTCCGACATCGACAACCTACCTCCCCCTCCTAGGGACGAAAGATTTATACAGGACGTGGAAGACAATCCGCCTCCACCAATAGTAGTTACAGACGTTACCTCTGATGAGGGTCAAGAAAGAGAAGGGACTCCAGAAACGTCTTCTCCAGACTCCTCAATATCTAAGGCAAAGACAAAAGCTAAGAGCAAATGAGTTACAGCGAAGCCAAGGACGTAATACCCTTTGTCGGGGACGATAATGAAGTAGATGTTGTTCTCTTTATTACAGACGGAAAGGGAGAGCCTAAGAAGATAAACGTTAGAAGATGTATTGAGGGAGACGATGCCTTTACTGGTAATGCGACCCTTTATGGGGCCAACTCTCAGGAGATGAAGGACTTTTTGAAGGTCTGCTCAAGAACCCCCCTAAAGCCCATTGATTTCTCTTTTGATACAGAAAACGATGTAAGCGGCAACCCTATTCAGAGTTCATTTGTTGGGACTGACGGCATGCAGTTTTGCTACCAGCTGGTTTACAAAGATGGATTTGTAAGCTCTATATCCCCCTTCTCAGAAGTTGCATACCCTACGGCGATTAAGGCGATGGGGGTAAACGCCCTTTCATCTCTTAGGATTGACAACGTATGCAATCTTGAGCTCCCTTCTGATTTAGATAAAGGCGGAACCTCTGATGAGGTTAGAAGAGTTAAGCTTTTCTTTAGAGAGGGGAATGAGGGTGTTCTAAAGTTTATTGACGAGGTCTCTCTCACCACAAACCAGTCAGAAGAAAACTGGAGTGTTAATGATCGCGTTTACAAGTTCAGGAACAACGAGGTCTACGGAGTTGTGTCAAATGAAGTTCTTAGCAAGAATTTTGACTACGTGCCAAAGAAGGCAAACAGCCAAACAGTTTCTGACGACAGGCTCATGTACGGGGGGTACACAGAAGGATTCGACAGAGTTGTCACTAGCTCCTTCACGACCGTCTTGTTTGAGGACAAGATAACAAGGCTCATAGGTTCTGAAATAGAAGCTAAGATGAACGTAACCCTTGGCGACGGAGCGAGAGGCGCCTATGATCTCGTAGATGTTACCAACCCAAACGCAAACACGCAGAGAAAGCAAATGCACTCAGGCTTTAGGCTTGATTTAAGCGGAATGGAAACGGGAGAGGCTGGTGTTTATGACATAAGAATAAACGTAAGGCCTAGACAGAACTTTCACGTCTTCTCCGCTCAAAGCATGTATGGGCAAGCCTTCTCTTACTTTGACGGAGAAAACGGAACAAAACTCCCCTCTGCCATAATAGATGCTGACAATAGGTCTACCAGTGGGTATAGCGGAATGAATAATTCCCCTAAGTCTGACGACATAACGAATGCTACCAATGTTTCTGAAACCGTTCTTGGGACAGCTGGAAACCCAGCAAACAGAGCGGTTACTTTTCCTGTTCAGACGATTCTACAGGGTGGATCTCAACCTGGTTCTATTGAATTTGCTGCTGGCACGAGTCCAACAAATCCAATAATCGTTAAGGGAGGGCTGATTTCATTTAGAGTGGCCTTCAAAACCAGCGCCAACATTGTCCCTAACTTGTTCGCTAAGCTTCTCAATCAAATCATAATGACTGGAGGCTATGATGGGTCCATTGGGGGGCTTCCAGCAGAAGCCGTGGAGGTTTTTGAGTCTCCTTCAAGTGGCTCTGCGCCTGTCTTTGAGCACATTGTTGACCTCGGTCTTGAGAACGGTCAGTCTTTTGACGCTGATGATGAGCTTGCTGATTTGGTGTCTCACGTAGTAAATGCAAATGGCGACGCAACAAACCCAAGCGGCATATCCCAACAAGCCAACAAACATGGAGGGTTTGCAAACTACCCTCTTGCTTACTATATCATAAACAGGGCTAAGGTTTCTTTCCAGCTTGCACCTATGGTTAAGCAAGACGACGGCGCCACAATACCTTCTGGTCAAAACGCACTGTTTAACGACGGAACTCTCTTGGGCGATCAAGACCTAATACTCACATACAAGATAAAGCTCAAGAACCTAGCTTTCCCATTAGGAAATGAGTTCTTAGGGAACCCTTTTGCTGGAGAGGTGCCCTCTGTCAACGGAGACTCTTACTACCAAACTGGCGCTAGATACGGAAATATAATGACTTGCATCCCCACCCCCGTGGAAGGGTTTGGGGCTCAGACTCTTTCAACACAGTCAAATGACGGTATTGTTGTGGGCATGGCTTATCAGGGGGCGTGGGGTCTTAACGACAACGACCCATCCATAGAGGAGAAGTGGCGAAAGGGAGAGGTTGATTTGGATGGATTTGCCAATAGCGGAGTGAACTACCCTGGAAACGATCAGGATCACATAGATGACGAGAGCAACTACGCTTACGACAGTCTCCCTCTAATGCCGTTCTGTTGCGGAAGGCAGAGCCAGAAGATTTCGGAAGAGGCTTTGAGTTTAGGTGGCCAGTAATAAAGACTGTAACGGGAGACAATGTGCCTAATTCAAACATTGCTCACCCTTCTCCTGATGGGCTTGGCATAAAGGCAGACAGTGGAGAGTTTATAGACTTTAAGTCCTATGACTCTACAAACAACCCCGACGCTGCTGTAAACCTTTACGGTAGAGTTCAGGGCGGTGACGGACCTGTTGCCATAGGTAAGTGGACTGTGTTCGATGGTCCTGGACTGAACAACTGGTTTGAACACTTCTCTTACGACGCTGAGTTTAGACTCAAGAGAACAACAGATCACGACGGGGCTTTTGGGGGCATACTTGAGTCTACAGGAGACGAAGACTACGATAACTCCTTCTCTGGTGTGTTTACATTTAGACCAAGCCACCCATCCACTTGGTTGCCTTTTCCTTGGGGATGGTCCGATCAGGATGGATCCGCTTTCACTGCGTCGCAAAGAGGTTTTGGAAGTGCTTGGCTAAGCAAGTTTTTGGACTGGGAGATAAAGGACGATAAGGACCCAGACGGAACTTACACGTTCAGTGTTGTAGACGGCGCATGCGGCCCTGGAGGTGGGGCAATTCAGTCATTTAGCGACTCTGTGGCAGCAACGTATGCTCCTGGAGATGAATTTGGCGGCGAAGCCACGGGCACATCAAAGCCTGTGTCAAATACAAATGGGTCAGTCACGAACAAGACCCTGATAGGGATATGTGACAACATGCCCTTCGTTAGTCCAGAAAGGACGTACATGCTAACAAGCGACGACGACTTCAAGGAGGGAGATGAGGCTATTGGGTCATTTGATGATGTTGGAAACATCGTTTCTGTTATTACGGCTTCTACGTCTGTGGACGGGTCATTCAAGTCAAACGACATTCACAACTTTGGCGTCGTTTATTACGACGAAAGAGGTAGATGCAGTTCCGTATACAGACTGCCAAGCGTCTTTGTTCCTGGGTACTCTGACACTGAAAGAGCTTCAAACAAAAAGGGCAGTGCAAGCATACAGATAGAGCTGGTTCACGCTATGCCTAAATGGGCAGAGACTTTTCAGATTGTTTATGGCGGGCCTTCTAATACAAGAAGGTTTAGGCAGTTCTTTGCTGGAGGAGCATTCACAAAGACTGGAGCCCTAGGCACTCAAGACGACAAAATATATGTGTCCCTCAATTATTTGCAAGGGAATGACATCTCATACACCAAGGCCTTTGGCGCAAAAGATCAGGACACGGGTGAGCCCATACTTTACAGATACTCAGAAGGAGACAAAGTCAGACTGATAAGCTCGTTTATCGACGATGACAACGTCGAGTACCACCCATCTAACTATGTCTTTGATGTTATTGGGGTGGAAGAGATTTCTGAGTTTGAAAACAATCCTTTGCTGTCTGACGATGAAGACTACAGCGAAGTCCTCAGGAGAACAGGATCCTTCTTGGTTCTGAGAAACAATCTTCAGGCCACTGGATTTGATGCTCAGAAGGTTGCTCAGGGAACTGACAGATGGGGAGACAGAACGCTCATTGAGATCGTCACCCCTAAAAAAGAGCAAGACGAACAAAGGATTCCGTACTTTGAAACTGGTGTTATTGGTCACAAGAGCGCTCCAGAGGGTGTGGAAGGGCCTCACAGCCCAACAACTGTCGTTGTCGATCAAGGAGATGTGTTTTTTAGAGCCGTACCAAACAATACTAGGGAATACGAGTCTGGAGAGTTTGTTGATCTCATAAAATCAAAAGAAGACAAAGACGAGGACAACTCTGCGTCGAGGTTTAGAGGTTTTTATATGGAATCAGACTGCATGTCTGATTTGTTTAGATCAAAAGCAAAAGACTTTGGGAGAGTTCATTATGCTCAAGAGGAGCCAGCAGAAAACTACAACGAAGCTTCTATTATCTACGGAGAAAAGAATGTGGCTGAGTCCTTTAGACCAAAGCTTACGTCGTTCCCTTCTCCCGCAAACTTCCTAGATCTCCCAAAGAAGTACGGAGCCATAGACTACCTATACGACTCTGGCGCAAGCATTACAGCTCTTCAGGAAACTAAAATATCTGAGATACAGGTAAACAAGGCTATTACCACTGTGGCTGGAGCCTCAGGAGAAAACCTTGCGCTAAGCAGAAACGTTCTCAACGATCCTAGGTATTACAAGGCTGACCTTGGAAGTAGCAAGAGGCCCGACTCTGTGCTTGTGGTGGACAATGACATATACTTTATTGATTCAGCAAAAAAGGCTTTGTGTAGAATTGATTCTCAGGGAATTGAGATAATAAGCTCGGGTAAGACGTCAAAGCTTTTTCAGGATTTCTTCATAGAAAAAGCGGCATTCTACGAGGGTTTGCCGCCAATTCCTGTAAAGTACTCTCTTGGTCATAACCCTAGGACAAAGGAGATTATTCTTACCAGATATCTTGACACTGACTTCTTCTCTGGAGGGCTGTGGAGAAAAAATCAACTTGGACTGATTCAGGAGGAGGTCCCTGAGGGTGGACTTTCGGCCATCAACCCCTACGAAGAAGACGATGTGTTCTTTGGCGTCAATGAGGCCAACCCCACGTTTATTGAGGGGACGAGTGAATTTGTAAAAAACTCTAACACAATAGCTTACAGCATAAAAGGAGGATACTGGAAGACCTTCTATTCATTCGGGTCTAAGAGGTATGCAGACGTAGACAACACCTTTATATCTATCTACCCATCAGGGTTGATGAGGGAGATCCGCAGGAAATGATTTGGAGGCACAACGAAGAGGGCGTCAGGAATCAGTTTTATGGCGATACCTACGTTTCTTATTTCAGGTCTATTGTCAACGACAATCCAACCACATCTAACGTGTTTACGAACATATCAATAGATGGAACGAGTCCTTGGAATGTTGTTTTGACTACAGAAAACGAGCTCACTCCAGTAACCTCGTTTGTAAAGAAGGAGGATACGTTTTACTCGGATATTCCCAGAACTGAAATTCAGGGTGGAACATCTCACGTCAAGACAATGGGGGTGGTAAAATCTATTACGAACGCATCCACCTCTACAAGGTTTAGAATTGAAGTTGAGTTTGAGTCGCCTCTTGGGTACACCTTCAATACTGGCCCCACTACGGACTTGTTCCTTTCTCTAGATGGAAGCTTAGTTCCTGTTAAGGATTCAGCCTTCGGAGTAGGAGGGACTCCAGAAGGCATGACTAGGCTTTCACTCGTGGACGTCAATGGAAGCATAGCTACATTTGAATCCAATGAGGGAAGCTTTGTTAGCTACGCTTCTTCGAATTTTGCGATCTTGATAAGCACTCTTATAAACAAGCCCGTATTTCTTAGGTCTGTACCTAGATTCTTTGGAGATCCTCTTAGAGGAAAGTACCTTAAGGTAGAAGCTATCAAGACTCCAAGCGAGGACGAGCTAGTGTCCATAAACATTAGCGGAACCCCGTCAAACCTTGACTCTTCGATGTGATTTTCTTAACTTTGTAAAAACTGATAATATGAGTAGCATAGGCAGAGCAGCTGGTAAAGGTGCAGCAACAAGTGCCGTCGGAGGAATACGAGGGCTGATTGCTAAAAGACGTGCGGCCAAAGACGTAATGGAGCAGTCCGCTAAGGACAGGGCACGCGCTGCAGGAGACTTAACCCTCGCAAACAAGGCTCTGTCTGACATCAAGGCTGGAAAGCTTGAGTTTGAGCCAGAAAAGTTCAAGCTCTCAAGCAGAGAGACTGACGCTTACGATATGGCTATGGGTAGGGGCGCAGAAGATGCTGCTGCTCAGGCCAGAGAACAGGGCTCTCGCTCCATGGTTGGGGGAGGAGATCAAAGACTCGCTCAAAACATTCAGGGTGATACCTTCGGTCAAATGGCTAGACAGGACGCCATTGCTGGCATGCAAGGACGTCAGACGGCGACTCAATCTCTTGCGTCAAAGGAGACTGAAGTCGATATGGCTAATACCGAGGCATTTGAAGCTCAGAAGCAGAGGGAGATCGGCGCCGCAGAACTGCTTAAGACTGGATCAAGGGCAGACATGAGAGCTGCCAAGGATCAGTACGGCATGGCGAAGAAGGCTAAGAAGAGAGCTCTTTACGACTACGGCACCGACATTGCTTTGAGCGCTGCAGAGCCAGTAGTTGCAATGATGAAGAAGGGGGGTAAGGTTGACGCGGCTCTAGATGCAGCTAGAAGATTTAAGACTGGGGGTGAGTTCTCTCACGAGACCAACAAAAAGGCTGTCGTTGACGAAGAGAGCGGAGTCAAGGAGGCTGAGTTTACTGGCGACGAAGAAGTGATAGTGTTCAACCCAGAACAAAAAGGTACTATTGATAAGTTCATCACAGATGGAGATGAGAAAGGACTCATGTCTTTCTTGAAGAAGCTTTTCAAGGAACCTCAATTTAAGAAGTAATGCCACAGGGTATAGTATACATGCCTCAGCAACAGCGAGGCAACAACCAAGTCAGCCAAGCTGGAGTAGGGGTCCAGGCCCCAGCTCAAACCTTCAGGAAGCCCACCCTCCAAGACGGAGTTGGGGATGCCATGAAGAAGGATGCTCTGTACGCAGAGCGGATTAAGGCAGCTATGGACGAGCGCCAGAAGCAGAACGAACAGCTTTATGGCGCCAAGTTGGGGGCAATGTACGACGGCCACAGAGAGGCCGTTACGTTTTACAGAGACCACCTTGCACAGAAGTGGAAGAGTGGAGCGTACTACGACAACCCTGAAGGCTTTTCGCAAGATCTTGCAAAGCTGAACGCATACATAGACACAGCTCAGAACTACTACATTCAGTCTTACGGAGATCCCAACGTCGATGGCAGTGGGTTTACGATGCAAGACACCATGATGAGGAATACTCAGGGTAGCTCAAGAGAGTTTTACGAGGAGAACGGATTCATGCTTATGGATGAAGAAGGGAACCCCATAGATGAGTTCGACTGGGCTCAGGACAGACTCGACTTTGTCAACGAAGGCGGGTTCTTTAGGACCAAGATGCGAATCAACGAAAACGGGGAGCTCGTGTCCACTATGAAGATTGACACTGGGATGCGCGATGAGAACGGCATGCCTATCTATCAGGAAGGCGAGGAGATGGACATCTTCCAGATGCCTCACGTAATGGATGGCGCCAGAACCTTCCAGCCCGACATGACGTCTATCGCAAGTCAGACCTTGTTTGACGTGGCTGCAGACGACGAATATCAGGATCAGGCAGCAAGGATTCAGGATAGCTTGATTAACGCTGCGCCCGACAGTCCCGTAACATTCTACGACCCCTCTGACCCAGAGGCTGTGGATGGATATGTCACAAAGAAAGTCGGAGACCTTTCTGAGGAACAGCAGCAGCAGTACATCTCAGACCAGTACTGGGACAATAACATCACGACTCAGAAGTTTAGAAGAGTTGTGGTTGACGACTTGTTCCCCACTCTCAGCAAAGAGCAGAGACAGCAGTTCATTGAAACTGGAGAGTACGAAGCATGAATGAGCTTGCCATGGAGGATGCGAGAAGACGATGGAGAGAAACCTCTAGATACGCTAGAGAGAACGAGAAACCGAAAGATCCAAAGCCACCTAGCAAAGACGAGAGAAACAGAGCTGAAAACAGAAATCAACTCTCTACAGCAGCTGACATTCGTCCAGTACCGATTGAAGAGACAGTCAGCGGAGCTCTTGATGGGGTTGACTTCGGATTTGTATACAATGAAGACGGAAGCCTCAAAGATCAAACTAACGACAAGAAGATCGCTAGAAACCTAAACGAAGTGCTCGTTGGAGACGAGCTTAAGCACATAAGCGCTGACGCCACCACGTGGGACGGAGAGGAGATAGTAACACTCAAGGATTCCGACACAGGGGAGGAGAAGAAATTCTACATAGACAGAGGCAGAGAGGAGGAAGATAAGATGAGAGAGTGGATTAAGGATCACGCAAAATCAGAGGAAGCTCCAGAGGGTCATCAATACACCCTGACCGCTATGAAGAACTCAAGCGTCAAGGTTACAGTCCCTGATGGAGACGGAGGAAGAGTTAATGTTGAGCCCGTTGATTTGCTGTTCTACCCAAGTCAAAACAGAATCGTGATAACAAACCTGTTCCACGAAACTGGACCGAACAAGGGCGAGCCAATTCCAGATGTAGAACTCAAGGAGGGAGACAGCGCCACAGCATCAATACTCAAGCAAATCGAGGACAACCTCAGAAAGATTTACGGTCCAGACGTTACCTTAGCGTCTCTTATGGACAAGACCTTTGTTCAGAGTCAGGAAGCGCCCGCTTCAGGAGGATCTGGAGAATTAGATTAAGATGGAAGAACTACAGAAGCTTTACGATGCTCTCTCAAGAGAGGGCTACTACACAAAGTCGTTTGAGGAATTTCAAGAGCAATACGCTGATCCAACCTACAGAGACAAGGTCTTTGGCGTTGTAACTCGTGATGGCCTCTACACTAAAAGCCGTGAGGAGTTCGATGCGAAGTACTCTCCTGTAAAAAAAAAAGACGATTCTGGGGCATCTCCTTCAGTTTCTCAGGCTCCCTCTGGAGAGTCGGAGTCTATCGGTCAGAGATTTAAGAAAGGCCTAGAGGCTGCCATGGCCTTTAACCCCCAAACTATTGGGGCGTTTCTAGGCATGGGTGGTGGAGACCTTTCCGACAGGCTAATGGCTGTGGCTGAAATAGCGGATGACGTTCCGCTTGTCGGGGGCATACTTGAAGCTGGGCTGAGAGGAACTGCGTCTGGAAGAAAGCAGGCAACGATATCTAATGAAACATTCGACGTTTTTGCTGGAGGGGAAGACCCCTCTGACGAAGACATAATGGAGTACATCCAGGCCCACAAGGATCGGCAGGAATACCTTGAAAAGTATGGTCCCTCGGAAAACATGCAGCTCTACCAGCAGTATGTTGATGAGTTTGGCGACACCTTCTGGGGGTCAATCAAAGCCTTTGCCAAAAACCCCGTGATGGGTGTTGAGGTTATGGCTGAGTCCTTTTCTGGTCTCTTTAACAAGGCTTCTCTGTCTGCGGGCGGAGCAGTCCTTGGTGGTTCTACCTTGACTGGAGCTGGACTTGGGGCCACGGCTGGGGGTGTAGGTGCCGTCCCAGGCGCTATTGCTGGATTTGGAGTCGGCCTCAAGGGAGGAATGGGCGTAGCGAGCGGAATGATGGAAACAATGCAGTACTTCTCAGAGGCTATTGCTGAGGTAGCAGGGGGCGCGTGAGAACATGACTCCAGAGAAGGTAAGAGAAATACTTGAGGATGAGGACCTTAGGAAGCAAGTCAGAAATTCAGCTGTGGCACGTGGTGCCACCATCGCAGCAATAGAGGCTCTTGGTGCCTACGGTCTCGGAAAGCTGGGAGGAGAGGCGGTGACCGTCGGTAGGGTTACAAGCAAAGTGAGCAAGAAGGGGGTTAAGG
>FUIF01010923.1_pt1 | contig 29368 bp, 55 predicted proteins | sample 1003461 | NCBI WGS metagenome assembly FUIF01 (sample SAMEA80401918, study PRJEB19352) | marine metagenome
AGGATTAGTATCCTCCGTATCCGCCACCACCACCACTTGGTGGAGATGGAGAAGGAGAAGGAGAGGGGGAGGGGGAGGGAGATGGACTTGGTGTAGGACTTGGAGTTGGTGTAGGACTTGGAGTGGGAGTAGAAACAGTTTCAGAAGTGGTAGTAGATGTTGTTGTCGTAGTGCTCCTACTAGGTAGATTTAGTGCATTTGCAGATGGTGTCACTGGTTCAACTGGAATCGCAGATGATGTAGATTGTACAGATGTACTAGATGTATTTCTTTGTACAAATGTTCCAAGTGCAGATAAACTTTCCTCAAGAGTATCATAGATGAATGCATGTGCTCTAGGACTGTGAGCTGCACCAACCATCTTTCTTCCTTCATGTTCATGATATGGTCCATAATATGGTTTGCCGTTGACATAACCAACCAGTGGCCTCTTTTTAGAAGTACACTGTATGACAGAGAGTGTGCTATTTACATATTTGCGTTGATCATCAGCGAGGAAATCAGATGCTTTCGTGAAAGCAATGATTGGTCTAAGTCTTGCACCATTACCAGTGTCACTATTTATTCCTATCTCTGGAGTATCCTTCCAACCACAAGCTTCACCCTTAACTACAACTGCAACCAGTTGACCAGAGTCTGAATATTGGCCCTCCAATATCAAACCAGGTAGTGATGGTTCGGTAAACAATTCATCTCCAATCGCATATCCATATCCAGTTGAAAGAATCTCGACGCCAACTAAACATCCAACAACGGGAACAGTGAGACGATCATCATCATCGTCATCAGGATCGGGAGTTGGTGGGAAGGGATCTGGTGGAGTAGGTCCTGGTGGGAATGGATCGTCATCGCCATCATCATCACCACCACCGCCGTCACCACCACCATCGTCTCCGCCGCCGCCACCGCCGTCGCTCCATCACCACCACCATCGTCATCATCATCGGGGAAAGGTGAAGGTCCAGGTCCAGGGCCTGGTCCAGGGCCTGGTGGATCTGGAGTTAATTCGTCTTCACCATCTGGCGTATCAATATAACCATATCCAGGATTTGTTATGATAACCCCAGTCAAACTACCATCAGAATCAATTTCAGCATAACCAGCACCACCATTGCCATAATTACATGGATCATTGAATGTTACAAATGGTGGATATGCATATCCAAGTCCAGAATCTTCTAGTAAAATACCAATAATACTCCCTTTACCACTAACTACAGCGGATGCTAACGCTTCTGCTGTTGGATTTCCACCAAAAATATCAACAACTGGTGGACCACAAGGTTGTGGGTCTGTGGTACAAACTGCTGCACCACCAGCGTTTAATCCTGCCTCATCTAACCACCCAACAGCACCAACTGTAGGATCTGGTATTTGCAATTGATCTAAGAAATTTGCATAATCATCCTGCTGTTGTTTTGTTGGACCAGCCCAAGGACTCGAATTAAATTTCGTGACCTCCGAACATTCCTTGGTCAAACATAGGAATCCAAGAATACCAAGAATTAGATCAATGATTTCGGTGATTTGAGCACCAATATCTAAAACACCATCAAATAAATCCCCTAATGCTGCTAATGCAGTATCGAGAGCACTCTGTAGTTCTGCAAGAATACTATTGATCAGTGCGTTTACAAACTTCTCTGCTGCACACAGTGGAGCAGATGCCAACTTACCAAGAAGTGCTGCAAGAAAGTCTCCGATTAGTCCAGGGAGATCATCTATAATATTTTGAAAAATACAGAATAAAACGTCAAGAACCTTAGCAAATACTGAATCTTTAATATCTTTTAGAACGTCACCTAAGATAATATCAAGAGCTGCACTAACTTCTTTTCTAACAGTGCCCAGAACAAAGTTTCTAATTCTCTGTATTAACGTTCTGCAAACACCAGCAATATTATTGATGATAGTTGTAATTTGACCAGCAAAATCATATACTTTATTGATACTGCCGACCACATATGTTGCATAGTATTTTTTGACACCTTTTAATATAGATGCAACTTTTGAGATCTCTACTTGAATTCTAGAAACAGTATCCGTTCCACAATTATTTGGTCCAGAAAATTCTTGATTTAAGTAAGTATACTCATATGAGTCCGCCAAACTAGGGACTGCATATGCAGTATAGGTTGCATCTCCCGATGTTCTAAGATCGTAGTCACCCTTTGGGCTTGAAGTCTTTCCTTCCTGGTTTAAATTAGATCCAATATCTGGATTACTTTTATCAACTCCAACTCTCCACATTGGGATGTTTTGTCCCGTATATAAAGGTGTGGAAAGGAATGGATTTCCCTTGCCAGACTTTAAATCCTCTGCAGATACTTCTGGTTGTGCGGGATCGACAGTAGAAAGAACACCATCAATAATTGGTTGTTGGGCGTCATCGGCATCCAAAAAGTATCCCGTGACAATTTCACCACCAACAATTCCACTGTTTACATTGTTTCCTGCACCAGTGGTGGTTGGTTTTTTGATCAATGCAACAGGGAGATCTGTATCTGGGAGGACTGATATGTCCTCCGTATGATAACCTAAAATTCTTACAGGTACTCTCTCCCCCCAGTTTTGTCCTTGGGAAATTTCTTTCAAGGTAATTGGAACCTTTCCGATCCAATACCTCATGCCATCACGGCCTAGAAAATGACTAGTATAGGGGGTAAAACCTGACATTAATCTTCGTAAATTCTACATTCATCTGCGTCTGGATTCTCATCACAGTACATTTCAAAGGCGGTGGGATCGTGATGATCTTCTGGATGTTCTTTATGATAACGCTCAAGGTGTTCCAATTCGTCAGCAGTGTGACGACGTTTCTGTGGTGAAATTGTTGGATCGTCTAGGATTTTTTTATCCTTTTCGATATGATCCTCGATAGATTTTTCCATGGCTTTTATGGTTGTTAAGACCCTAGTGTATCTCGAACTATCAATAAATGGGAATAAGATCTTGAGTTCGTGACATGGTGGCAAACTTCTTTGATAAGATACTTACCACTTAGTTTTTCATCATACTCAAATTGGCAACCAGCTTTCGATATGTTTACGACAATTGTGTTGCCTGCATGTAAGTTGAGGTTTTGTGGGACTGTAATATTTAGTATCTGACTAAAAATGGAATTATACGTAATAGGTCCTTGAACATCGAATATTGAATGATCAAAGTTCACATTCAATCTATCAGTCAATCCCTGCATATCTTGAATGCTTACATATTGTCTGGTAAACTTCAAATCTGTTGCATCTTCTGGTGGTTCATAAGTAGCATTTCCGAAGAAGGATGTTGCATCAAAGTCTTCATAGTCGAATGTGCTGTTTGCATCTGGATCTAGTCCATCACCATATGGTTTAAAATTATATCTTTTTGCACCATATGCACCAAACATTGCTTAGTATTAAGATTATCCGTTTGTAATTGTCTGTACTTTAGAATTCTTTTTTGAGGATCTTGTCTACCAAAAGGTGTCTTTGGTTCATATACATCATCAGCTGTACCACCATAAGTATATGTTTCAGTGATTGGTTGATTAATCAAATCTATCATAGATCTAAAATTATATCCTTCCCTTGTTTGATAGAAGAAAAATCCTGCAGATTTTCCATTTTCTTCACTAGAAGTTCTAGGACAAATATCCATGATAACAGTAAATGGTTTTCTACTATTACCTTGATATGAGAAAGCAGAAGATGAAGGTGATCCCCTAAATGCTACATCTGAACCAAGATCATCTGCCAAAATGCTACGAACATTTTCTGTTGTGTTTTGAGCGGGAAGTTTCCTGTAAACTCTGGTAGACTCTGATTTGAAATGATCTGGTGATATAAAGTTGAAAAACACAAGATTCTTATCATCCTGTTGGAATACTTGTGCCGCTTCAAATACTTTTAGTGATAGATTTAATGTTTGATTCCTTTGATTCTCAATAACTATTTCTACATTTTCTCCAGTCTTGAGTGGAAGAGCAGACATAAACGATTCATCGTACTTATTTCCATCAATCCGAGCTCTTCCAGTGTCTAGCATCAAGGTTTTTGCAGTCATCACTGGAGAGAATATATCTTCGTAGAAATAAAAATCTCCAGCAACACCAGCACTGATGTCAACTTGCCTTTCACCATCAGCACTTGTGAGTAAGAATTTATTAATAAAAGATCTTTCTGTTGCTGATGCCATTAGGTATATGCAAGTTGAATATTACCAAGCTTATTTAACATGTCTGGAGCACTCTTTGTTGAAGAAGCTATGGTCTGTGACGATGAACCGACTGGTATTGGTTGCGCCACAGGAATTTCTATGGGTACAATTGCAACTCTCTGTCCACTTGAGGTTCTGCCTTTTGATATTGTTCTTTGATTTTCAACACCTCTAAAGTTTTTATTCATCCATGATATTGGATCGGTTGGTGGTCTGAAATTACCCGCTGAATCAGGTATATTATTTGAGATTTCCCAGTGTAAATGATCAGCATACTTATTCGGATCACCATGTCCAGATCCACCAACAGTTCCTAACATAGTTTGAGTGCCAAAACTTTGACCCTTTCTTAGTGGACTTGGCTCATTCATATGTCCAAAGAAATGATATGCATTAAACTTATCATCCTTCCATGTTACCCAATTTCCATATCCACCATCATTTGATGCACCTAACTTTCCAGTTTGATATACTTTTCCAGGGAGATATGAAAAGAGTGGAGTTCCTCTTGAAGCACCAACATCAATACCCTTATGTTGCTTTGGACCTGATCCCAGATCACGCATACCCATACCAGAAGTAATGACTGGTGTATATGCTCCTGATTTACTTTTTAAAATTGGACTTGTAGGTATACTGACACTGGCAAATTGCCCTTGAGGTGCTTGTGCTCTACCAGTAGTACCACTGAGAGGCATCAAACTGCCTGATGTAGTTTGTGGTTGTGCTGGAGGTGGTATTTGCTGAGTTGGGGGTGATGTTATTTTTGTTTCTGATTTTCCTAAAGGAGTTCCAGCTGCTTCATTGATAAGATCCATCCCAGCTTGATCTTTTAGCAAACCAGTTCTCTTATCCGCCGTCCAATGACTTAATCCACCACCAGGCATCGTCAATAAAACTGCAGCCAAATAATCTTGAACGTCTGGACTAAATTTTACATTTTTTGAAATGTTGGCATATCTTAAGGTGTCTTGTAAAGTACCACTTAAAAACTGATATCTTCCAGCAGCATGTATGAAACCCTGATTATTTTGTCGGCTCAGATTTTGTGCTGCCAAAATTTCAGCAATCGTCATATCAGTGAGATTCTTTCCAATGATCCCAGCTGAGGGTCCACTCGCTGGTGTTCTTCCACCAGAATCTGGGATGGTTCCCTGATTCATTGCATTATAGTTTCCAGAACCTGCTGATTCATATTCAGATATTTTATTCAGAGCCTGAATATGAATTGGTTCTAATTTACCTCTATAATTTGTACCAGAAGGTCCAGAAGGAGTTGTTGGTTCTTCGGGTCTTTGTTGTGCTTGTCCCTGGCCAGAACCTGATGGATCACCACCAGGACCATAATACTCTGGTTCTTTCTCTGGTTTTTGTTCTTCTTCCTCTGGTGGTTTTGTTAGGTTTTTGGCATTATATAGTGCATCGTCCCAATTCGTTCCTAAAGATTCAACTGCCGCTTCTAAATCATCTATTTCTTTCTGAAGTTTTCCTTCTTTATCAGTAAAATCAAAATTCTTTATGTTAGTTATTGCTTGAGTTACAACTCCTTTCAATCCCCCGATGATATTTCTAATATCTTGGATCATTCGTTTTGCAGCTTGGACAATATTTCCAATACGAACTTTCAGTGTTTCAATTAGTGATAGGATTCTAGGTAGTTCTCCAACTAACCAACCGAGGAGTAGATATCCCAGGGCATTCATAATTCTACCCAAGAAACCTTTACCCTTATTGAGAGTTCTGGATACCAGTCCAGATCCTGGTACTGAACTTGCTTCTAGTGCAGATTCTCTATTTCTTCTCTCTTGTCTAAACCTGAAAAGTTGATTTAATCTTCTTTCTTTTCTGTATATTGTTGTTACCAACATTATCTTTCTTTCTGAATACCTTTACAGCCTTATTGATGCCTTCCTAGCACCAATCGTACTCTTTCTGAGAGTCACTAGATTATCATCTAATGAAGATCTCTTGAATGTATCTCGTAGTAGCGCAGATGAAAGTGACATTTAAATTATCTTCCTGGTATTTTCACATTAAAGTTTCTTTCCGCAATTCCCGCATAAGGATTTTGAGGATTATATGAGAGAACATTTGGAACTTCATCATCAATAGTATTATGTTTTCCTACTGGATTCATAAATCGTTCTTTCATTCTGTTCATGTCTTCAGTGAATTGAGCATCAATCGCCGCTTCACCTTCTCTACTTGCTTGATTCACTTGTGCTGCTTTTTGTTCTCCAGATGGAACTGGATTGATTGGTGATACTGGAGCACCTTCAATAGCTGCAGTACCTGTGAAAGTGATTCGGGTGATCCAGCTTCGGATGCTCCTGGTATCACAGGAGTTTGTGATTGTACAGGTGCAGGAGAAGATCCGCTAGCATCAGATTCAGGTTTTTGCATTATCCCTACATCCTGTAGAGCTTTTGTGATTGGATCATTCACACCTTTAAAGAAATTATCCAAATTCAATGAATCGTAATTTGAATCTAAGAACGGTGTGACAAAAGTAGATCCCAAGTATTGACCCAACGCACCACCACCTATTGCACCTGCAATAGCAGCTAAGAGTGCTCCTGGTCCAGTGGTAAGACCAAGTAATCCAGCCAATCCACCACCAATTTTAGCACCGCCCAATGTCAGCAGCATTTCTGGTATCATGGGACCAACTGCTTTGCTGGGAGTCAATCCCTGATCAAGTCTTCTTTTTATTGTATCACCAATATAAAAAGCTTTTAAAGCAGTGCCTAAGAAACTGCTAAATCCAGGACTTCTAAGAACAGCCTTGATTCCATTACCAAGTTTATTTTTTCCACCACGAAGCAATTCATATAACGTTGAATAGCAGTGTTCTTAGTTAGTTTTGGTGGTGCTGATGGTGGTTGTGGGTTAGTAAGTCTAGGATTTCCAGGTCTGGGTGGAACTTGTTGATTTCCTGATGGTGGTTTTGGTGGTCTTGGTTGTGTTCCTTGGCCACCAGTTGATGGTGGTGGTACTGGTGATCGTCCCTGCCCACCAGTTGATGGTGGCGTTGGTGTTTTTGGTTGTTTTGGTGTTATTGTTGGTGGTGTTTTTCCCTTCCCACCTGGTGTTGTTGGTGGTGTTTTTGGTGGTTTTGGCGTTACTGGTGGTGTCTTAGGTAATAATCTACCAAAGATTAAATTAAATCCACCTCTTAATATCCAACCACCAATCTTCAGTGCTAAACCACCAATTGTGGTAATTAGACCAAGGACACCACCACTCAATATTGCAAATATACCACCAGCAACTGCTAATTCCATTTATAAGTTCTTGTTTTAATTTTTCAAGTTCGTTTGTATTTCCTTCTGCATCCGCCCGAAATATTTTGAGTAGTTTGGTAGTTAACCATCCACCGAAGAGAAATAGTAAAGCCTTCTTTAAATCAAATAGTTTGTTCTGAACCGCACCTTGAATTTTTCTGACAGGTTTCATCAATGCAGAGGTGATCTTTCCCTCTACAACATCTTCTGATCTTCCAAATGCAGTTCTTTCTGCATCTACTAATCTAGTCCTTCTTTCTTGATCAGCTCTTGCTTGCTCCTTTACAGTCTCACCTTGAATCGCTGTAGTGAGAGTATTGAGATTAGTTGAAATGGCAACAATATTTCTATTGATGCTTGTTAATTGTTTACCTAAAAAAGTATATACCTGCGTCTGTTGAGCATTATTTTGCTTCTCAACAGCTAAAATGGCATCCTGAGTTCCTTCCGTATTACCAGCTGGTAGTAGTTTTTGTGGATTTACTCTAGATGCCATTTGCTTGTTTGCGTTTCAGTTCTTCTTCTTCCAAATATGCTAAGAGGAGAGAAACATATACTTCTCTTTCCCATGGCATCATATTTTCTAACTCCGTCAAACTGTATTTATGATGCTGCATCAAGGCAAAATTAGTTTGGAAATACGAAGTTAGAGATTCATGTGCCAGGGCTATGCGAAAAAAGATGCTAGACCTTCAAGGACAACTTCATTTTCAACACCAGTCTTTGGATTTGTCACCTTCAATGTGTGTGACAGTTTTGGCATTGTTGAGAAAAACTTCTCAACTTTTGCAAATTGAGATGATGTCAAGTTGCCAACGAATTCATCCAATTCTTTCTTGGTGCAATCTGCAGTGTTCCAAGACTCCTCTTCAGAATAGACTTGATCTACACAACTTGTGATAATATCAAATCCTTGATCAATACTTACATCTCCACCATCAAAGTTTGTCTTTACAAACTCATCAAGAGATGGATACTTCATTCTAATAGAAGTTCATCATCTAGTTTAATGTCTCGATTGTGTTCGTCACTTACATTGATTTGAATATCATCAATGTTAATTTGAACCTCGACTTCAGTTTCACCGTCGTCTGGACATGTGACAATTACATCGATAAGTTCACCTACAGACTTTCCACGAACATTCAAGAATAGATATTCAATATCGAAAGTAGAAAGAGTTTCTACCTTTACACCTCTAGAAAGGATACAAGAAGAAAGAACGTTCTTAACAGCACCTGTAATTTGCTTCATATCTTGACTCTCTAGAGCCATGATAAGAACCTTTTCCTCTTTGACTAGAAATGGACGATACTTGATTTTCTTTTTGATTGAAGGCAACTCAAGTTCATAAACAGGAGTCGAAGACTTTGGTAAAGGCATGATATACTATGATGTTTTGATTATTTAGTCGGTCACTAGAGCAGCACCACCAAAGTTTCCAGTATCTCCTCCAGCACCTGAAGTGGCATCAGCGATGAAACTAATTTTGTCAGATCCTGTAGCAACAGTTGGATTCCACTTACCTTTGATTCCAGTGAAGTCATCAATGAATTGTTGTGTGATTTGTTTTTGGTTATAATTTGAGTTAGTGAAGAACTGTGATAGATCAGCATTGGAGGACTTAGTTCCAGTTGCGCTATTTGCAGTTTTATTCTGGAAATCAATAACGCTGTCGTCAAAGTTTTGAGCAGATGTTGTATTGTTATATGGATATGGAGAAAGAGTTCCCTTACCTCTCGCTGTCAGGAAGTGTCTCTCATAATTAAAGTCAACAGAAAGTCTCAAAACAGAGTTTGAGCTTTCATATGATACTGGTGTAGATGTAATTGCGATTGGGAACAATTGAACAAAACTATATGCAGTCATTGCCTCTGATGTTGCCAATCCTCTATCAAACTTATAAATTCTCATACTATCACATTTATAACCACTATTCCCTCTTGGATATCTCATTCTATAAAAATAACCTGGTGTATATGGACTTACATTATTAGGAAGTTCTGCTCCACCAGAAATATGGCTGATCCATGCTTCAAAAAATCTCAATACTTGATATTGACTATCACAATAAAAACTAAGATTTATATTATTGAATATCTTTGTATGTGCATACTGCTGCTGAACACCAGTGAAATTCCCTTCAATTGATGTAGTCGCTAAACTCTGCCCAGGTAAGACTGCACTATAACATAATAAACCAAGATTTTCATTGTAGAAATTACTCAGAACTCCACGATTTGCAAAACTCTGTGTGAGACCACCTGAAAACCCATTAAATGTAACCTGATAATGAGATGATTGAGCTACATCACCAAATGTATTTTTGATGTCTGAGATCTTTTTTAGTCCTACCACTCTAAATACCTACAGTGAAATTTTTATGGATGGCATATAAAGGTAAATTTCGCCCCTCAAACACAAAAAAGTATAGGGGAAATCCAAGTAACATTATTTATAGGTCTCTTTGGGAAAGAAAATTCATGGTCTACTGTGACCTGAATGAAAACATTCTTGAATGGGGCAGTGAAGAAATAGTTATTCCTTATCGATCACCACTGGACTCTAGAGTGCATCGTTACTTTCCAGACTTTTATATTAAAGTTCGTGAAAAAAATGGAAATGTTCAACGATATATTATTGAGATTAAACCAAAGAGACAGTGCAAAGAACCAAAGGTTCAGAAGGAAAAGACTAAGAAATATATCTATGAAGTGACTGAGTATGCCAAGAATCAGGCAAAATGGAAAGCCGCAGAAGATTATTGTGAAGATCGCAAATGGCAGTTCAAAGTTCTTACTGAGGACGATCTAGGCATATGAGCAGAGTACAACCACTGATTGACAAAATGACTGGTGTCGAAGACCCAGACGATTTAATGATGGAGATCATGGAACTCTTACCAGAAACAGTTGAATCGACAGAAGTCGATGTTGGAACTACTGCACGTTTGTATATCAACCAAAAACACCATTCATTCGTTATGATCAAAATCCTTTAGTTGCAGTTGTTGCAAAGTTTGAATGGGGATTTCGTGGTATCAATTATCATTGGGGTGCTTACAGAAATTATACCAATGAAGAAGTGGTTGGTGCTGTTCATTTAGTCAACTCTTCGGAGGTGTCTGACTTGAGAACAATACCTTATCAAAATTATCGACTAAATATTTAAACTAGGGGTCTTTCTATAAATGCCAAGCAAGAGCAAAAAAGGTAAATTACAACCCTTTAGATACCCAGCAGGTGTCTTGGAAGATCATTCTGACTATTTGTATATTGGGATTCGTTCATACAAACCAGCTAAGAATTCTACAAGTGAGGCATTTAGACTGCAATCCTTAGCACAGGGAACATCATTACAACAGTCAAAGTCAGTAGCAAATATAATTCTACCAATCCCAACTTCCATCACTGCTTCAAATGGGGTTACTTGGAATGGTGGAACAATGAATGTTCTGGAAAAAGCTGGCATTGAAGCTGGAATGGCAGCAATGGATGGAAGATTTCAAGAAGCTCTTCAGGGACTAATAGATACAGCAAACGAAATTGGAACTGGAGATAGCACCATTAAAGGAGCACAAAGTTTCTTCGCTAGTAAAGCTATACAAGCACTTGGTAGTCAAGTGAGTTTTGAACAAGTTCTGTCAAGAACTACTGGTCAAGTCCTAAACCCAAATCTAGAGTTACTGTTTTCTGGTCCTGGTTTGAGAAGTTTTTCTTTCAATTATCAGTTATCTCCTAGAGATGAAAATGAAGCTCAAACAGTGAAAAATATTCTAAGAGTTCTAAAGCAAAGTATGTCTCCAAGAAGAGGAACCTCTACTGCATTCCTCTGTGCTCCTCATCTTTTCCACCTTTCATTCAAAAAAGGAAATGGGGATCATCCATACTTAAATAGATTCAAGACGATGGCACTTGTAAATATTGGTGTCAATTATACTGGCACAGGGACATATGCAACATATGAAGATGGTTCTCCTGTAGTGTATAACTTATCAATGGAGTTTCAAGAACTATCACCCGTTTACAATGAAGATTATGCTGGTGAAGAAGGTCTCATTGGAGCAGGATACTGATGTATTTCAAAGAATTACCAGACGTAAGTTACCCATCACCTCTATCTGACAGAAGATCAGATAGGGAATATATAACTATCAAAAATCTCTTTAGAAGAGTCAAACTAAGAGATGATCTAATTGATCAAGTAACAGCATTTGACAAATATGAGGTCCGTCAGGGAGAAAGACCAGATATTGTTGCTGAAGAATATTATGATAATCAAGATTTAGATTGGTTGGTTCTAATCTCAAATAATATTACTAATGTTAGAGATCAATGGCCTCTAAGTGATAATGAATTATATAATTATTCAGTTGAGAAATATGGTGTAGAAGGTCTAAGTCAAGTTGCATATCACGAAACAACTGAAGTAAAAGATGATCTTGGAAGATTAATTTTCCCAGCAGGTATCAGAGTGGACTCTGATTTTACAATACCAAACCCAGATATATTTGATACAACTTTGAATCCTGTTAGAGCTATTTCAAATTACGAAGCAGAATCACGTCTTAATGATGAAAAGAGATCAATAGTTTTATTGAGGAAAAACTTTGTCACTCAAGCCATCCTAGATTTAAGGGAGGAATTGACTTACGACAAATCCTCCCAGAAAGTAAATAATAAACTAATTAAAGCAGATAATATTAGACTGAAGTAATCATCCGTCTGCTAGTCGCTGGAAATAACTTAGAGTGTCATCTTCCTCGTCGGAACTAGGAGTGATGTCAGAACTGTTGAAGTCACGACCTTCACTCAGTGAATCTAGTTCGTTACGCATGGACTGTGGCATAGGTGCTGCCTCACCACGATTCTCACGACGGAACTGTTCTTCTTCTTCGACAGTCTCTTGATCTTGGAACTTAGGAGTGCCCTTAATACCAAGAACATAGTCAAGACGAGTCTTCAGTTCTTCGTAAGTCTTGAACTGATCAGGAGCAACTAGTGACTGAAGAGAATACTCTTTCTTCCAGATTGCTTCCATAGCATCGTCATCATCTAGAAGTGCATCTGGACGTGCAAACTCAGAAGAATCATAGTTCCAGTATCCTGCAACTTTCTTGATCTTCAGTTTGAAGTTAGCACCTTGCCAGAAGTCGAAGGGGTTGATAGGCTCTTCATCTTCAAACTCAGGTTGCATGGCAGCAGTGATCTTATCAAAGATCTTCTTACCAAACTTGAAGAGGAAGACTTTACCTTCGTTGTCAGGATTGACAGGATCCTTGACAACATAGATGTTGCTGTAGTAAGACAGTTTACGCTTTTGCTTACGAGCAACATCCTTGTCAGACTCTAGACCACTGTTCCAGAGTTGAGAGTTGTATTCAGATACGGGGTCCTTTTGTCCGAGAGTGGTGAGAGAGTTCTCAATGAACCAACCACCAGGGCCTTGGAAGGCGTGGGAATACAGTTTTGCCCATGGCAGATCTTCGCCATCGGGAGCAGGGAGGAAACGAATTACAGCGTAACCGTTGCCAGTCTTGTCAAGTTGTGGTTTCCAGAGACGATCGTCTCCACCACCAGTCTTGGTCATTTTTTCGACTTCCTTCACCAGTTTGTTAGTGAGGGAACCCAGAGAGGATTTCTTTTTTAGATCGGAAAAGGACATTGGATTTGGCCTGTGTTGTGAACGTGTTTATTATAGGATGGGTTGGGTCAGGAGTCAAGGTCTTCTTTCATACCCCGAACAGTTGCTTTCATTTCTTCAAAGACAGATCTCACATCATTTCCTCCAGCGAATCCCATCATTTCGCAGAATTCTTGGATGTTTTTTCTTCTTTCAATTGCTGCTGGATCATCACTAAGTGACATACGAGCGTACATCAAACTTTGTGTTTCAATCAGCTCTTCTAGTTTACCCAAATGCTCAAGTTTTTCATCATAGTCAAGATTTGGATAATCCATAACCTCTTCAAAGATTTCTTGTTGAAGTCTTTCAATTTTATCCAAACCTGCTTGAACAAATTCGGATTCCATAAATTTACTCATGTTTATAATCCTTGACCCTTTGATATTTAGAGTGGTAGTTTTGCCTTGGAAGTCTTCTTCATAAAGTTCAGACGAATAGCGTCCCACTTTAGTTTTTCTTTTAATGGCTTGGTGATTAGTTTTGAAATTGAATCAACTTCAAGGTTATTTTGCTCACAGAAAAAGACGATTGCATCAATGTAATTCATCTTCTCTTTGAGAACAATTTGTTCAATCTCCTGACAAAATTTTTCAGATGTGATGAACTTTTTTTCTAACTCCTTTTTTAATTCATTTTTCATTGAATCTCCGTAGATATTCACCCAACAAATGGATGTATTTTCCTTTGTCGTACTCTTCATAAACTTCGCATTCTCCATTTTCGCATGACATGATAATTACAAATTTCTTCACTATTATACCAGTAAGTTCATACAACATGCAAGCATATGCTGCACACTGTACAAAGTATCCATCAATCCAATCTCTTGGTTTGGTTGCTTACTTGTCTTAAAGTCAATAATCGCCAACTCGCCATTGTACTCAGCGATGCAATCTACTGTCCCAGCGACTTTAAGGTTCATACTATATAGTCTCTTTTCAAGACCGTGAATATTGTCGATGTTATTGAGGTATGGTTTCGCAACCTTGAATAACATCTCTGGGAGTGGTTTTACTTTTGGAAGAGATTCATTCTTTAGATAATGCTCAGTCAGAGTGTGCATATCAGTGCCACGACTGGATGATTGTCTCAGAGTTCTGTTTGCTACTTCATCACCAACTTTTTTTCTCCACTTAGCAAATTTGTCCCGATTAATCCAGCTCAACACTGAAGTAATCGAGACAAATTTTACATCTTGGGTGCCAGGCACAACATAGTGCCTAACACCTTCGATTTCTTCTCTTTCTAGATCATTAACAAAAGGAATATCAATATGATTGAACATTACAAATTAGAATCGAGTTTAGCAAGTAAGTATTCTTTAACGATACCAGATCTTACAATATCGTCAACACCAAACTCTACAAGTTCAAATGATGGCATCTTTCTAAGGATGCTCATGAAATCAACAATTCCATTCTTTTCATTAGTTTTGGTAAGATCAGTTTGAGTGGCATCACCACAGAAAATAATCTTACTGTTCTCACCAACACGGGTGATGATAGAGTCTAGTTCGTGGAAGTTTAGATTCTGGAATTCATCAATGATCAGAATTGCATTATCGAAAGTAGTGCCACGAATGAAGGAAGTGCTCCAAAAACTTACAGTTTCTTGAGCCTTCAAGTTGCCATACAGCATTTCAAAGTCTGTATCTGTAGGCATCTCAAACATATACTTCACCATATTCTTATATGGAATCTGGTAAAGGGAAGACTTGTCCTCATGATCTCCTGGTAGGAAACCAATCTCTCTAGTTGCTACTAGAGAACGGACAACATATACTTTTTCATACGGTGTGACTTCGTTTAAGACATCTGCGAGTGCATTATAAAGAGCAATGAACGTTTTACCAGTTCCAGCACATCCATATGCAACCAAATGTTTTCCTTCCTCATATGCATCAAAGAATTTCCTTTGATTGTCAGTAAGAGGATTAATGTCAACCATCAAGTCTGAGTTGATTGGTTTCTTACGCTTCATCTGCTTAGCAGTGAGGCCCACACCGATGGGTTGCTGGGATGAGTTCTTTCTCTTTTTTGCAGGCATAGGTTGAGGTTTACTAGATTTTTTTGACGTTTGATCCAGGCATCTTTGCGGCTCTTCCGAGCACATCATTCCACCCTGGGTTTTTGGCGACTAATTTATTGCGCCACTCACCAACTTCCCCAACACCAGGACAGGTGCTGGGATCTGAATAATCTCTTGACCAATCGGGATTATCTTTTTTCCACTGGTCCCATTCATGTACGCTCATTTTCACTTCTTTTGTCTCACCTGTTTGAAGGTGGACAACTGGATATGTTGCCATAAGTTAGAATCTCCACATAATTATTTAGTATGGGCAACCCAACCAAGTGCTTCAGCAATCACTGGGAACTGACCAGCAAAGATACACTTACACTCATTGGCAATGTCCATATGCTCCTTCTGTGTGCCGTTAGCAGAACGCAGTTGGATATAATGGATCCATGATCTTACTGAGCCCGACATGTAGAGTTTTGTGGGCGTGGCCAAAGGAAGCACAAAACGAGCACATTCCTTTGCAATTCCTTTGTCAAGCATTGCCTGATACAGATCCATACCTTCAGCAAAATATCTTTGAATCTGAATCTCAAACTCTTGCTTGGTAAATTCATCAATATCATCAATAGAGTTTTGACGATTCTTTGTGTCTTGACGACGCAAATCAAACATTGGAATCTGTTCAGCAAGCAGAGATGAATCTGCATACCGTTGGGAAAACTCTTGATATGTGAACGAACGGTGACGAAGGATTTGGGCCGCCAGTCCCCTGGTGGTGTTGATCTCAAGCGTCATGAATGCCATCTCAAAGATGCTCCAATGCTGATGATTGATGCAGTATTTGAGTAGACCAGCAATCTTTTCGTTCTCTTGATTGTTGGGGTTGCTTACGCGAGCACAATATGCAATATTTTTCTCTGCATCAGGAGTGACAGAGATCAGTTTAACATGATTCATTCTTGAAAAGTTTACGACATTTTTTCACTGCTTTGAGTTCATCTTTGACCATCTGATAGGCATCTTCAGCACTGATTCTACACCAAGTTCCATGGCACAGATAACCTCAACTCTTGTACCGAAATGCTTTAGAGCTTCCTCAAAGCAATTCAATTCCTCATACATTTTAGCATAACCTCAACGTTTTTTCTTTTCCTCCTTGGGTTTGTATCCCCAAAGTTTAGGTTTGATTGTTCCCTTTGTCCATGAGAACTTCACAAAACCCTTCCCAAACTTATCATAGTACATATCAAAAAGTTTGACTTCTTTTTGAGTTCTGGTGATATCATAAAAAGTCTCACCGTCAATTTGATACTCTACTAGGAATGCATCCGTAGGAAGACTTTTATCGTTAGCATCAGATGGACTACAATCTGTCATTAAGATTGTACATCCGTATCTCTGTTTAGTTAGAGATTTTTCTTCCTCGGTCCAAGTCATGAAATCAGGTGCGATTTCCCCATACGATGTCCTCGAAGGCTTCGGCAACAACGTTTCTTGTGATTCGATATTTTTTTCCAATTTCTTTATCCTTTACTAAACATAGAAGTTCTGCCTCCTCTTTATGCAGAGACTCAAGTAATTCAATGAACAAGGCTTCACGTCTGGTACGAGTGAGATCTACGTTTCCACCCTCAACGAAATTATAGAACATTCGTTGTTGACTGACAAGTCTAGAGACTCCATCACCAATTGGTTTGTCGCTAGGTGTATATGGCACATCACCTTCTGGATGGCACTCTTAATAGACTCATCAAAATTCCAAATGAGAAGAGAAACCAAAGCGGGATTACGATACTCTTTCAGTAAGTTAATCTTAGCCGCTTTGGTTTTTGCGCTGGATACAGCTTGTAAAATTTCAGATTGTAGTGGATTGGGTGGTAATTTTTTTGCCATAATTAAACTCCAAGTTTAGTCATAATCTTCTTCGTCGTCAATAAATCCATTTTCAAAGCGGAATGCGATTAGTTGATCAGGAAGGACTCCTCCATCTTCGTCGTACATTTCTGGGTGCAACCCCTGAGGAACATTGAATGATATTACGTTCTCTCTTACAATCCATCCAACAATAGATCCCGTAAGAAAGGCACCGATCATAAGGAATGATCCTAAAACAAGTGAGACTGCTAACATGGTTCCTCTCCTAGACTTTCTGTTTTCTTACATCAAAAGAAAACTTGAACTTAATCGATAATTCTTTTTTAAAAAATCTGAACTTCTGTGCAAAGTCCAGATCAAGTAACTGCTTTGGTTTTTTGACTCCGTTAAGAATTAGTTCTACGCCTCTATTTATAGGGATTTCAGAGGATTTTTTGCTCTCTGAGGTATCTGATGGTTTCACTGCAGCCCCCTATTTTTGATTTTTCTGTGGTCACTTGAGGGAATGTGCTACCCTCCCCAAATTCGTCATAAAATTGTTCTTTGGTGTAATCTACATCAAGAGTATAGATCACGTAACGTTGTTCTGTCAAGTCAAACAGATCTTTGACTTTACTGCAATATGGGCAATTGTTCTTTGAATAGACGGTAAAAGTCATTTAGAAAGTTAACCTCTATGAATGATATATAGTAAGAATTACTATTTGAATTTTAGCAGGAAAGATGAGTATTATCAAATTTAGAGACAAAAAGATTCATCATGTCCACATTCCAAGATGTGCTGGTAAATTCATTGCAAATTTAATGATTGCACATAGAATTGAAGTTCTGCAATTTGAAGTTCAACACTGGCCACCACATACAGAATTCACAGCTTTTGAACTTGAGGATGAAAGCTGTCTACAATTCCAATGGGAAGCACACAAAGGTGTTAGAATCAAAACAGCACATAAAGAAATCTACCAAAGTATGGAGGAATTTGATAATTGCACCCACAGATTTACTGTAATTAGAGATCCATATCAAAGATTCATCTCAGCTCTTGGCATGATATGCTGCAGTCCTTCAAACGATTATGATTTACATAAAGTTCTTGAACTGATTAAAACCAAAGAAGGATTTGACAAATTCATGCATTTGGCAAGAACTAAGTTTGCTTATGAGGAAAATTGGTTAACACCACAACATGAGTTTCTAGTTGGAGATGAACTGATCTGGAAATTTGAAGATGGTTTTGGACAAAATTTTGCTGATTGGTTCAAAGAAAACTTTGATATTCCCTTAGTTTTAGAATCTCATGGAGAATCTGTTGTTGATATTTTACAAGTTGAATCTAGTGATATAGGATATCTTAAAAGAGAAGAAGAGATGAAAACTGCTAAAATTCCAGAATACTCTTGAAGGATTTGTAAAAGAATACTATGCAAAAGACTATGAACTTCTAGGTTATTGAACTGGCACACTAATTTTTTGTGTGTCTTCAATAATGCAAGTTCTTTCAATATGATTTTTCTTTTGAGTATCATATTGTCTGTGATTATTATTACATTCTTCAGGAACGTATCCCGAAAAAGTAACATTTATCTTCATTAAAAAATAGAGAAAAATCAAAGTTATTGAAGATCTAAAGGTTTCTGATTACTGTGGGGTAGGGATTGCTGAATTTGCAATTCTTGACCCTCTATTTTTATGGTAGCTGGTTCTAATTCTCTCTCTTCCCAAGAACCACCAACACCACCGTCCATATTCACAACAATTTCACTAGTTGGAAGTGCTGGTTGTGGAGTAACATCAACAGTCTGACCATAGAGATAATGATCGTTACGAACATAAGTTAGAAGATGTGGTCGGTTGGAGACAATCCTTTGTGCATCCATTTCCCATCCACAGTTCGCAGTATTTTTTTCCAGTATCTTTCCAGATTACTGAATACCAGATCTATCAACATAAGCGTTTCCATTAGACATAATCGTTATTTGTAAATAATGTTGTTTCCATATACCAATGAATCCATATTGGTATTAAAGAAGAGATCGTATGCGTCTCCCTTTCTAGCTGCAATTGGTTTTCCACCCTTGTTCAAAGACGTATTCAATAGCATTGGAATTCCAGTAATTTTTTGGAACTCTTTTATTAATTTATAATAGGCACCATTTGATTCATTTACAGTTTGTGCCCTACATGTACCATCAAAGTGTGCAATAGCAGGATACTTTTCTGGTTCAAGAAGATCCATAACAAAAAGCATATATTCTGATGGACCCTCCCAATCAAAATAATTTGATACTTCCTCTTCTAATACTGATGCACCAAATGGTCTATACCATTCTCGATTCTTGACTCTTTCATTAATCCAGTCTTTTCCGTCAGGATGACAAGGATTCATCAAAATACTTCTATGTCCTAATGCTCTAGGTCCAATTTCACCATGGCCCTGATACCAACCAACAATATTATTACTTGCTAAGTTTTCAGCAACCTCTCTAATGGTTTCGTCAGTTGGTTCATTTGGTGGAGCCTCATCATCTTGCCAAAAAGGAAATCCAGTGTTATCAAATGGTTCCTGCTCATATTGTTGTCTCAATAGTTCAACACAACCCAGACTAATTCCAACATCGTTAGTATGTGGTGGAATTACTAAATTAGGAATCTTTTTCTTAATCTTAGAGTTTATGACGGTGTTTAGAGCAACTCCTCCACTATACCCAACACAATCTTTAGATTTAAGATCATATGTGCAATCAGCAAAATAATTTGCGAATATATTTTCAGTCGCTTGGTGTGCAACAGAAACAACATCTACCGCATCTTCAAAGTCATATTTGTGGAAACATCCAGTTCCCCAAACATGCTCAAGATCAAATATTGAAAGTTTTGATAAAACATCAATAATTCTCTGTCTCTTTTCTGCGTCGTAACTACGATCGTAGTGATCAACTATACCCCTCAACGCCATTAATTTACCTGGCAAATCATCCATAATGCCAGAAATACCCATCGCCCTGGCAACTTCTGCCATGATAACACCCAAACTTGTCAGTTCATGATCATGATATGATTTGTCTTTGGTATATGAATATCCATGCTTTGTTTCTATAATGGTATATCTAGAGTGAGTTACATAATCATCACCAAACCCATCAAAAACTAGATGATGTTTAATATTTTTATTCAGAGGCCATAAACTGAGTGCATGTGCCAGATGATGTTCAACTCTCCAAATCGGACATTTAAATCCACACTCAGTCAATACTGGTATCTCCATCACCTCCGCTAACATATCATAATTTGCACTAAGTTCTGGATGCGTTTGCGGATCAAATGAAATACAGATAGCATCAATATCCTTACGATCTACTCCCCACCTGTCTAGAACGTAGACCCAAGATGTTAAGTCAAAATCATATCCAAAGTGCTTTATTTGCAAATCTCTTGCAATTTCACAGTATTTGATCTTAGGACCATCTGTATATGTTACATTAGCACCGTGTGTATCTAAACGTAATCCAACGAATTTCATTTTTCACTGTCTTTCAGAATTTTTACTCTATCGAAAAATTGTGGAAATATGACCAATCTGGGACTAGACCTGCCTTCTTTTCCTGGCAACTTTATTGTGATATATTGAGTATGTATGAAGTCAACCGTACCGTAATCACCGTCATACTCAACCTCCATTCCCTCACTGAACATTGGTAAGATCATTGATAAACGCCCACTCTTCTGGTTCAGCACCATTTACAACAAACTCTTTGAAGAAACTATCAGCATCTTTAGGACGCTCATCATCAAATAGATCTGTGATGCGCTCACAGAAATACTCTTCAACATTAGTGATGAGTTGTTCACGAAGTTGATCAGATGTCATAACCACGGCCCTCTAGGTAGATTTTGAGAATTGAAATTTCTTGCTTGTACTTTGTGATTTCCTCCTCTAGATGCTTGATGCGATCCAAGTGGAATTGAAGTTCTGGAGAAACTTCCTTCTCCTCTGTGATTCCCCATGTGCCGTTTGCTTCTGGACTGTACAGAAGTCTTTCCAGTCTTCGGGTGTTGCTTCAGTGATGTTGGGAGAAGTTTTCTTGACCCATCGAAGGAGGCTTCGTACCGCTCCCGCCAGATTTCAGAGTGATTCATGCCACCTCTGTGTACCCCCATATTATAGCACGAAAAAAAGCGGGTGCCAGACCCGCTTTAGAATTTATTCAATTTTCCCTCATTTGTACAAAAATTTCATTTCGCCATAGATGAGAGTAAGGAATGCTACTGAACCAAGGGATACGATCCCAGCGATTTGTAGTGCTTCCATGACGATCACTTGACGTAAGTGCGACCACGATAGCAGTAGGTGCCGTGAGTTTCCTCACTTGCCTGATGAACTGCACAATCTACACCACGATACTTGGTAATGTTGATTTGTGCGTCATGCAGTGCTGCCGCTTTGTCGATTTGCTTTTTGATGATAGTAAGTGTGTTCATTTGTTTTCTCCTGAAGTGGGTGAAATTAACCTTCTCAGCTTTCGCTGGATCCGTTTCCCCGTTCCTTCAGTCGTTTGCGTCCCATTGACATTCAGGCACAGATTCCCTTACGGTTTCTACAAGTTCTACAACCACTGCTGGTGGTAGATCCCTATTTTTGCTGATCTTTAACATTAAAGTTTCAGCATCCTGACATGTTAACGTTGAATACAGAAGTAATTCAAACATGGGATGAACGCTCCGTTCCGCGACTTACTTGCGTCCTCAGGTAAATGTACCATTGCATTCTCCTTCAACTTTTGATTTGAAATACTGGATGAGATTCCATTTCGATCGTTGATCGATGTCGTCCCTCATCTGTGTCTCAACTCTGAGTTGTAGAAACCTTTCACAAGACATATGCCACCCATAGGGTGACGGATCGTGATGGGCTAAGGTGAAAGCCAATAGTAGAGATACCATTGGATGAACGTATGGTCATTATAGACCGCATGACATATTTAGTCAAGTACTTTTGTATCTTGTGATACAGTTTACTCAAAATCTTTAGATTCTTCTTCCAATTCATCAATGATAGTTTTCTGACCACTCAACTTCTGAATTGTGTGAAGTGTTGATTTGCGATATTTCTTCAATTTTTTATATTTTTTAAGAAGACGAGACATGTCTTCAATTGGGAGTTCTACGTCTACTCCGTCAATATCAAATCCTTTTGTCATTTTTAAAAAACCCTACAGAGTGAAAAAAAGCCAGGGATTTTTTTCCCCGACTTTTTGAAAATAAAAGTCAATTTTGGTTTTGGACCGCTTTCCAATCATTGTCAAAGATCTCTAGACCTTTATCAGTTAGAATATGATCATACATCTGATCAAATACTTTTGGTGGCATGGTACAGATGTGAGCTCCATTATACCACGAACGAACAGCACGTTGAACGCTACGAATAGAAGCGGAAAGAACCTGAGTTCTCACACCATGAATACGATAGAGTTCAGAGATAGAACGAACAACCTCTAGGCCTGCCACAGATTGGTCGTCAAGGCGTCCCACGAAGGGTGAGACATATGTTGCACCAGCCTTTGCTGCTAGGATCGCCTGAGCGGCGCTGAAGATCAATGTGACGTTGACTTTGATATTCTGATCGGAGAGTGACTTACAGACTGCTAGTCCTTCACGGGTGCAAGGAACCTTCACAGTGCATACATCACCAAATTTTTCATAAAGACGCTTGCCCTCACGATACATTTGACCTTCATCACCAACAACTTCCATGCTGATATCACGAACACCAAGATCTTTGATTTCTTGATAGACTTCTTCTGGGTCTCGACCACTTTTCATGATCAAAGTTGGATTAGTGGTCACACCATCAACCAAACCAGTTTTGAAGTATTCGTTGATGATATTAGTGTCAGCTGTATCTAGAAAAATCTTCATGTAATTGTGAGTGTATTTCATTTCGGGGATTTTAGCATTAGTTACTGAATTCGTCAATGATGTCAAGCACATCATTTAAAGCTCTGTGAGCACCATCATGCCAGTCACCACTTTTATCATGATGCTGACCATTATATAATGATGTTTTCAGTTTATAGACTCTTGAAAGGATGTCTACTTTAGACAGTCTCGATCTAGGCATTGGCATTACTTTTCATCATAGTTAAGGACTTGTACAATCACATAACCAACTCCAATAAGGAGAATGATTATGGAAATAATTACACTCCATACAGGATCATTTGGATTCTCTAGTGGGCGGAGGAGGAGATTCATGTGATATATTCATTCTTATCCCCTGGTATCTAGGATTGTTCTTTACTTCTTCTGCACACATTATGCTGAATTCGTCACAACATTTACACCAGTCTTTCCTAGCATCTTGCGCCCCTAGAGCTTTTTTCTCCACAATCGCTCCCATACATGCCATAACTTGGCACATTCATTACTCTTCTTCTGCAGGTGTTCCTCTCGATACATGTTTCTTCCCGAAAGGTTCCCAATGCTCCCATCCATATTTATGGACAAGGTGCATTCCTAAGATGGGAACAAATACTAATAGTATACCCATGACACCTAAGCACCAGGGGGTTTGCATGACGTGTCTAACCAGGAGCTGAATGTGAATCATTTTGGAAATACTCGGGTAAAGGACATCCTTTGAAGTTGTCTATCTCTTTAATAGACAACACAAACATGGTCACAAATCCAAGGCAAAAAGCAAACAACATCTGAGGAAAATTATAATTCCCCATGTAAGCAGTAGGATCAGGTTCATCATCATGTGGATGAAGATGTTTACTGATCTGTTCTATTCGTTTTTTCTTTTCCTTTTCTTTGTCATCCATTTTACCCTCGGTATCTACCTGGCCATGTTAACTGCATTCCAGCAATTAGCAATAGAATGAAAGGAAATACAAACAATACGGTCATGCTGGATAATCCCATTTAGTAATTGATTCTACTTGCTTCCAAGGTCCCCACGTAGAAGGCATATAGACGTAAGGAACAGTACGAATCTGACATTGATCACCCTCACATAAAAGATCATCAACAATTCTCCAGGACTCCATCACTTCTTCTGAGTGGACAAAGTGAGACTGGTCTCCGTTGATTGCATCGTGGAGTAGTTTTTCGTATCCGTCGATTGCTCTATCTTCTGGATAGGCGTGTGTGAGGGTAGCACGCTCAAGATTATCAGCAAGACCAGGGGACTTAATATCCATCCTAATATCCAGATGAGGATGAGGCTGAAGACGGATGACGATACGATCATTGATTTCACCTTCATAGAGTTTTAGCGGTGGTGATTTCAGTTTGATAACAACCTCTACACATCCATAAGGCATGTGCTTTCCAGTCATGACGTTAAAAGGAACTCCTTCCCAACGCCAGTTGTCAACGAAAAGAGTACCAGCGAATAGGTAGGAGTACCACTGTTAGGATCAACGCCCTCTTCATCACGGTAGCCATGGTATTGTCCAAGAATAACTGTTGGTGATAGTCTAGTCGCTGCCAGCACTTTTGTCTTCTCTCTTCTGACTTCAGTTGCTGACATTCGGCATGGAGGTTCCATGGCAATCAATGCAAGAACCTGCAGAACATGATTTTGTAACATGTCTCTAACAGCACCAGCAGTTTCATAATATTGAGCTCTACCTTCACAACCAATAGTTTCAGTTGCAAAGATCTGAACTTCTTCTATGTACTGCCTGTTCCAAAGTGGTTCCAGTAAAATATTGCTAAAACGGGTGGCAAGGATGTTATTAACAGTATCTTTGCCAAGATAATGGTCAATGCGATAAACCTGTTTCTCGCGTAAATGTCTAGCAACCAAAGTTGATAGATGATCAGCAGATTTAAAATCGTGCCCAAAGGGTTTTTCGATAACCACTCTAGTTTTTTCTGGGTCATCTAAACAGCCTGCCTCCTTTAGATTAGAAATTGCATCAGCATATCTTTCTGGTGGAACAGAAAGAAAGTAAGTCAGATCGTCAATGTAATCTGGCAAATGTCTAAGTGTATCCACCATAGACAAATCAGCACATTGATAATCTAAATGATTCAGAAAGTCTTCAGGATAATCACCCAAAGATTCCTTCCACATTTCTGCTGTTGGTTCTCTTCTAGCAGAACCCATAATTAAAAAATTATCTGGTAGAAGTTCTTTCTGCCAGAGTTTATAAAGTGCTGGAATAAGTTTTCGTTTACATAGATCTCCAGTCGCACCAAAGATAACTATGCCTTTAGTGAGCGGTTCCGTTTCCATCGTAGTCGTCTGAGTCGTAGTAGTCATTTTCACCTTTTCGTATCCCGAAATATATCGTGGCCAGTACAAACGGTATTGAAATCCATGTGAGTGCATCAGAGAAGATCATTTCTTTCGTTCAGTCCGTGTTCTTTTAAATAATCAATCCACCATTGTAATTTTTGTTTTCTCCAAACAGGAACTGGTAATCCCTGTTCAGAGTAGTATTCAAACAGAGCACTATCGATAGTCTGTGAGATCTCCATATTCCTCTTCATCTTTGTCAACGTCCTCATATGGATTTGCCACGTAGGGTCCTCTTTTTCGTAATGGTTCTTGTCTGACATAATCCGATTCGGTATTAATTGCAGATAACCAAACTGCCAATTTCATTACTATGTAGACTACTACTAGTGGTGTGAAGCATAACAGAAGGGTTATTTGATACTTCATCTTACGTCATGTCCTCCAAACATTGCTCGCATACCGTTCAATACTTTGAACGCGAAAGCCCCCAAACGACGAGATTCAAAACGCTCAAACAACGCCGTAGAAATGACAGGAGTGGGAACACCCAAATCGACAGCGGCATGAACAGTCCAGCGACCCTCACCGCTATCGGAAACCCCTCCATCGAACTTATCAAGCTCTGTATTGCCCCGAAGTACATCCGCAGTAAGATCCAATAACCAACTGCCGACCACGCTACCACGACGCCATAACTCAGCCACCTCAGCACAGTCAATATCGTAGCAGTAATCTTGTGGATTCTCCATCGGAGCCACCTCAGCATCACCTGCTTTGACGTACTTGCTCCCAGCATTAGCTTCATGCAGGATATTAAATCCTTCTGCGTATGCTTGCATGATTCCATACTCGACACCATTATGAACCATTTTTACAAAGTGACCAGCTCCTGGTGGTCCACAATGTAACCAACCAAATTCGGCAGATGTTGCTCTAGAGAGTGGGTCAGTTCTATCAGCTGCTCCGATGCCTGGTGCAAGTGCCCTAAAGATAGGAGAGCAGACGGATACTGCAGTATCTGTACCACCAACCATAAGACAGTATCCACGCTCCAGACCATAAACTCCACCAGAAGTACCGCAGTCAAGATATTGGATACCCAACTTTGCCAGACGTTCCGCCCTGCGCCTTGAGTCCTTAAAATTGCTATTGCCATGATCAATAATAATATCTCCTTCACCACAAAACTGTAGTAACTCATTGAGTGTATCCTCCACGGTTTCTGCTGGAACTACCATCATAAAGATGCCAGGACCTTTTGTTCTAACTTCACTACAAAGATATTCTATAGATGTACAAACACCTGAGACATACCCTTTCTCAAACGCCTCTTCAGCCTTGGCATAGTTTCTTCGATATCCCCAGACTTCAATGTCTGCTTTCATCATACGGCGAGACATGCCCTCGCCCATTCTTCCAAGACCAATTAATCCAACTTTCATTTAATCATCTCCATTGCTTTGAGTAATTCATTACTATGTGTTAGTTCATCATTTAAGATCTCAAGGATCTTATCATCGTGACCATTGAGTGCTAAGTGTTTCGCATATGTTGTAGCGGCATGAACCTCTACTTCGTAAGACAGATGGTATGCAGACACAGGAGCCAACCAGTAATAAACCACATTGACCCAATAATAGATAAGGACGAGGTGTTTGGCAACAAAGCGATCGATAAAATAAGCATTACCGCCCCTGCTTTCCATGTATTCAAGATGTTCTGTTTCATTGATCGATTGATCGAAGTGTTCTTTCATCAAATATAGATGCCAGGACCACGAAGTCCCATGCTTTCTCTGAAATGTAACACACTCAAGAATGCAAAATAGGGTGCCCGAGCAATTTCCTCCAGCACCCAGAACCTTTGATAATCTCTCTCCCTGTAGAGGAAGTCCAGAATTGCTACTGTGATATTTAAAACAAGTTCATTGAGTTTCTTCATCTTCTTCGTAGTCGTAAGTTAAGCGACAGTCCCAATAGTGGTCTTCTTCCCACTCTGGTTCATAAAGAGGACAAGGTTCCTCAAAGAGATGTTCCATTCTTAATTGATTGATACGCTCTCTCAGAGACTTATAAAACTCTCTCTTTTGTTCTGAATTCATTCTACGTGAACAGTGCCAATCATACCTGCACCTTTATGGGGACCACACCAATAAGTATAGTCACCAGCTTCGGGAAATGCAACATCAAACTCTTCACCTGGTAACATTGCCAGGGCTTCGTGACCTAATTCTGGATGATCCTCAATAATTACATTGTGAGGAGGAAGCATATTATTAACAAAATGAACAGACTCCCCAGCATTGATCGTTACCTCTGCAGGATCAAAAACTAAATTGCCATTGGAACCCATTTGAACATCAACAGCCCAGGCAGGGACTGCAAAAAATAGTGATGCTAGAAACGCGAAAAAGAACTTCATGTTCTGTTACTCGACTACACTATCTAGGTATTTCCGCTCTTCTTTATACAAAAAATCAAGATTTCTATCTAGATATATTTCGATTCCCTGACGTAAATCTGGTAGCAACCATTCATCAATACGATAACAATATTGCCAGTTGACTGGTTGAATACAATTCATTACAACAACAGTCCAAAATGCCGTTAAGTGATTAGTAATAGTAAGCATTAAAAAAGGACCCGTAGGTCCTTTTATTGTATCATAGGTTCGATTTTAATTCAACCAACAGGGTGATCTCTTAGTACCTCCCGACATACTTTTTTACACGTTGCTTGACTATCATCACACTCAATCAAACAATCATAGTAATCGTTAATTACATCGGCTTCCTCCATTGATCGATCCAGAGATTTGTTTAGACGACGGAATGATTCTTTCCATCCAGCAAGTTGATTATGCGAAAGTAAATTGTGCATAATGTTCTCCACTAATTACAATCATAATGAGAAATTGAATGGGGGGTTTCACTTCATAAGATTGTTCCTAATTCTATAGTCTATCTATGCAAGTTTGTGTTAATTAACTAACATTTGTGTAAATGTTACTCAAATATAAAAAAAGAGAGGTTTCGCAACCTCTCTTTTTAAGTTTTATTTGTCTTCGTATAATTTTTCTAGTTTCTCTCTAGAAAGATCTACATACATTACTTCATCACCAGGAGCAGGAGCTTCTGGATGACGTGGTTTGGGTTTATTCATTTCCACATTAATGGATTGAATATTAGACCACATCATCGCAAACGAAGCACCTGCAATAATACCAAAGCAAAGAAAGTAAAAGAAAATTTCAAAGTTGTTCATAGTTTAATTTCCTTGATAGGTTGGAATCATCATGCCACCTCCCATATCATCATCGTCATCAGGGTTTTGAGTAACGAAATATAAGATCATGAGTATGACAGTTCCAACCAAATATTCAAAGTGCATTTCCACGGGGGAGAACTTCCTCAGGGAAGATGAAGTTTTCGTGTGGTTGGTCTACAGTTGCCATCCAGTTACGAAGTCCTTCATTCAATAGAATGTTCTTGGTGTAGAACGTCTCAAATTCTGGATCCTCTGCTGCTCTGATCTCTTGGGAAACAAAGTCATAAGCGCGAAGGTTGAGAGCAAGACCAATAATGCCGATGGAAGATGTCCAAAGACCCATAACAGGAACAAACAACATAAAGAAATGAAGCCACCTCTTGTTACTGAACGCGATACCGAAGATCTGAGACCAGAAACGGTTTGCTGTAACCATTGAATAAGTTTCTTCCTCTTGAGTTGAGTCAAATGCTTTAAAAGTGTTTGCTTGTTCACCATCTTGATACAAAGTATTCTCTACTGTAACACCATGAATGGCAGAGAGCAATGCTCCTCCTAGGATGCCAGCAACACCCATCATGTGAAAGGGGTTGAGCGTCCAGTTATGGAAGCCTTGAAGGAATAGTAGGAATCTGAATATCGCTGCCACGCCAAACGACGGTGCAAAGAACCAAGATGACTGTCCAAGTGGTAGATGAGAAATACGCTAACGAATACGGCAATAGGACCGAAAAAGCAATCGCATTGTAGGGACGGATTCCGATAAGACGTGCAAGTTCAAACTGACG
>FUIF01011955.1_pt1 | contig 29328 bp, 28 predicted proteins | sample 1003461 | NCBI WGS metagenome assembly FUIF01 (sample SAMEA80401918, study PRJEB19352) | marine metagenome
AGTTGCTTATCGTCCTTGGCCTTTGTATGCCTTGCGGTAGTTCTTCGACGCTTTGTGTTTGCTCGTCTTACTCTTTGCATGTACTCCTGGGCGTGAGACACTTCTCGCTACCCGTTCGACTAGTTTGACTTTTGCCATGGCGCAAAGCTAGAAAAAAATCTGGGGAAAAAAATTTTTAGTGGGGAGTTTTTTCGAACGCGGTACCCTACACAATCCATGACCCCCGCTATGCATCGTCATTGGGGCATCCCCCCTTCATTCAAATCTTTTCATCATGGCGAAATTCTCTCCCTCCGAAATCGTCCGCTCCGACAAGGGCGTCGGTTTCATCAAGCACGACATCGACCTGACGAACCTCACTATCGAGGAGAAGTTCAATTGGGTTCGACCTACCTCACCTGAGTACGCATCTGCCGTCGCATTGGCTGACGCTATCGAGGCCGCTCAGAAGAAGAAGAAGACGTAAGTCTTCTTTTTAGGTGGGACTTCTGTAACACATTACAGAGGGAGCGAGAGCACACACCAGTGTTCTCCTCCCACTTTTTCCCACTTTGTCAGAGAAACCAATCGCCTTAACATACAACAGTATGGCACCTTTCGACCGACTCCTTTGCAAAATCTCTTTTCTTGAAGACGCAGATGTTCGTACTTACGTCACTCACGAGTTGCTTAGCAACCACAAGAGAGACATGACATTTCTTCAAGCAGCATATTTCTTGAACAAGCTTATTGTCAACACACCTCTTACTATTACAGATAGTAAAGAGATGACAAAGGCTATGGACTTGTTCATGGACCGACACGAGGAACTCAGCGTTTGAGTTCTTATTCCTGAGCATGAATTTAAACTGCTCATCATTTTCTTTTACCACCAACACACAACACGCCATGAGCATCAACCTCTCCAAGCGTAAGCGACTCGCCATCGTCGACATTGATGGCACTCTATTCAACACGGCAAGGCGCCTTGTTGGCAACGAACCAAGGACGGATTCTTCAACTGGAAGATCTGGCAGAATGCTGACCAGATGCGGACAGACACACCTACTTGGGTGCTCGGTGCTATCAAGCATCTCAAAGAAGTCCAAGGCTTCACCATTATCCTGTTCTCAGGACGTGGTGACACCAACAAACCTGTCACTCTCGAGATGCTCGAGCAGTATGACGTTCCGTATGACGAACTGTTCATGCGACAGGACGATCCCAACGGTGAAGACACTCACCCCAACGGAAACAAGAAGGACGATTACCTTGTCAAGGACCGTATGCTTCGGCAGCTTGCTGACCATGGCTACGACCTGGATGACATCGAGATTGTTTTCGATGACAATCCCAAGGTCATCAAGTTGTGGAACGAGAACAAGTCTCGGTACAACTTCTTCTTGCACCAACTCCCATTCAACAGCACGAAGTAATGTACGGCCCTATCTGGCTGGCCTGCGTGGTCATTACAACTGCTATGTTCTTTCTCATTGTAGACTGGACAGAAGAATAAACGAAGGTTAGGTACAGCAATTTAATATCTATCTCTATTAAACTGCGAAGGATGCATACAGCAATTATCTATCTCCAACTATACGATAATTCCCGATAAGGGTGCATCCTGTCCAATCACCCTAGCCTGACTCTGAGTAACACCCTTGAAGACTATACACAGCAATTCATTTATTCTCCAATTATGAATCAGTCCTGTAGTCTGTGGGTGTTACTCTTTTTACTGATGGTTGGCATACGTTTCAGAACATGGTTTCGTATAGCGGTTCGACTCCGCTCATCAGTACTACCCCAAATAGAATAGATATGAGTACAACACTCTTCAAGGCTATGAATCAGCCTGATGCCCGTACCGCGAATGGTGCCGCCACAAATGATTCAACCGGCAACGGTTTGGTTGACTTCTTCTTCCAAGCTGGTGCAAGTCGCCACATGGATGAGACCACCATCATCGACATGTTCAAGCGTGCATTCACCCAGAATGTGGACAAGGCATTCCGCCTGCTGTTCTGGGCACGTGATGTTCGTGGTGGTGCAGGTGAACGCCGTATCTTCCAAATCATCATGCGTCAGGTTCGCTTGACCAATGTCTGGGACAGGCTGTATGTCTTCATCCCAGAGTATGGGAGCTGGAAGGATTACTTCACCATTTGTGTTCCTCCAAGTGACATGGAGCTGGACTTCGTGCTTGAACGCTTGAATGCAGGAGATGGTCTTGCTGCCAAGTGGTACCCACGCAAGGGTATCTGGTTCAACTTGGGCATGAAGCGCATGGACTGCTCTGCCAAAGAGTTCCGTCGGCTGTTGGTTACGAACAGCAAGACTGTGGAACAGAAAATGTGCAGAGGTGACTGGGATTACATCAAGTATTCTGGTGTGCCTAGCGTTGCTATGTCTCGTTATGCTAGAGCTTTCCGTCGGCACAGTCCGACCAAGTTCCAATCGTATCTCGATGCAGTCAAGGAGGGAGAGAACAAAATCAATGCAGGAGCTGTGTTCCCGCATGATGTTTTCAGAAACCATGACGCAGAGGCTGCTGCTATACAGTGGGAAGCGTTGCCTAACTACATGGAGGGCAACAAGGAGCGTATCCTCCCCATCTGTGATGTCAGTGGGAGCATGAGCCGATGCATTGGGAACAATGGACCTACCGCTCTTGAGGTCTGTGTTGGTCTCGGTCTCTACATTGCAGAGCGCAACGAAGGTATCTTCAAGGACCAAGTCCTGACTTTCAGTGCTAAGCCCAAGCTTCACCAGATTGAAGGAGATACCATCTTCGGCAAGCGTGCCAGCTTGCAGAGTGCTGATTGGGGATACAACACTGACTTTGTGAAGACATTCAAGGTTCTCCTTGAGCGTTCGATCAAGCACAATGTTCCTCAGGAACAGATGCCTACCATGATTCTGTGTCTCTCAGACATGGAGTTTGACGAGGCAACTCGGACCTACCCAGGCGAGGAAGTAGACAACACTCCGTTCGAGGTTGTCGAACAGCTTTACAAGCAACACGGGTACACCATGCCCAAGCTTGTGTTCTGGAATCTCATAGGTCGGGTTGGAAACTTCCCTGTCACTGAGAATGAAGAACATGTAGGACTTGTCTCCGGATACAGTCCTGCTATCCTGAAGCCGCTGCTTAGCAGTGGTCGGGTTACACCCACACACCTGATGAACGCAGCGATTATGACTGAGCGGTACGACCCCATTCATGACGCTTTGTACACCTGGTTGGGTAAGGCGTAACCAATCAACAAGCATCTGGAGATGACTGACCTGTGGTAAAAGGGGTCAGTTAAGAGGTTCGATTCCTCTTGCTTGTTCTAATTAAATACACATGGAAGAAGAACAAGTAACCACAGGCCAGTCAGGTATGGTCGTGTGGATTGGGGACCAATGGGTTCCCGTTGAAGATTTAATCTAAGACATCACGGGCTGAAACGTCAGCTCAGAGACAAAACAAAAACGATTCACACAGTTAGGTTTAAGCAAACAAGTATGATTTGGTCGGGGGAGTTATCGTTCTCCCCGTCTCACAAATAAAACTGTAACGACATGAAGACACAAGACAGAATAATTAGATTCATTGCGCTCGTACTAACAGTTATGTGCTTGCTTTACATGACTGCTTGTTTAACTAATACCACATAGATGAGAGTTAGAACTTACAACACAAAGAAACCTGTGTGGACGGTAGAAGACCTTAATGAATTCGTCCACTATGGAACAACATCTCGAAGAGACCTAGCCAGGTATCTCGAGAGGTACAAAGACAAGTTTGACGACGGACAGTACATTGTTTGTTACTACAAGTCCATCAAAAATCTTGTCCCCGAATCTGCAGTAACCGTGAAAACTTTTAAATTACAAAACAAAGTAAAAGACAAATGGACTACAGCAAAGGATTCGATTCGGACTTTGATCGGCAAGTAACATTAGCTTCGTTGGAAGCTACCTACGAGTATGCTCGAGACTGGAACATGCCGGATCTACAAGAAGGATGTGCTGACACCTTCTGCAAACTATTTGATATCCCTGAACCAGAGTTCTTCTGGAGCGTGGGTATATCTACCTCAACTGGTGCAGGAAGCGACCATTAACTGCTTCCAACATTCAATTTCATTTTCCAACATAAAACATCATGGAAAACGCAATTAACACAGGTTCCCTGGAGACCTTGACTCCCGGACAAACGCTCATCGTTCAAGCGCGCAAAGTGAACGGTAACAAACTTCAGTTGGAGTTCGGTGAAGTTCTCGAGGGCAGTGCCCGTCCGCAGAATGCACTCGGAATGTTCAACCAATCTGATGACCGCTTTAACATTACCGGTAAGGCTCGTCGTGCTTGGTTGACTTGTGAGCAGCAGGACGCAGAGAACTTGCTGGGTATCGATCTCGGTGGTGAGTACACCACTAATGAGATGGGCCACGTGGTCAAGCCTCTGAATGTTCTCAACCCTGTAGTGAACGGTCAACGTTTGCGTGTACAGATTGTTGAGACCACGGAGGCCTCCGAGTGGAACGCTACCCACATCGAGTCCGACGCCAAGCGCAAGGGCAAAGATGGAGACTTCATCACCCACAAGGGGATGTACATCTTCACCCAGAGCTCTGTGGTTGTCGGTGACCCGACTAACGTGTTCCTCGAGGCTGACGCCCCGTCGACCACTACTGGTATCATGGCTGACCAAAACGTCAGCGTGGAAACGGGAGAGATTTTCTCCTGATACCAGGTTTGTTACATCCGCCAGAGAGCAATCTCTGACTCATTAGATTTGAGAATGACACCGAGTGGGGGGCCTTGCGGAGGGCTCCCCATTCTTTTCTAAACTTAATTACATGTCATGGATGAAATACGTGGCGGAGTTGGCACAAGACCCAACCGCCGTATCTTCAATGCGTAAAGCATTGCAAACAGCTAACAAGCACGGTCTTAACTATGCTATCTACAACAGCGAGACTATCTCTGTAGAGAAGCTCAAGGCTATGATTAAGCTTGTTGAGAAACAACAGGATAAGAATGATTCATTACATCGGGACTCAGACCACGTTAACGCAACAGAGTAATGGTATTCAAGCGTCATCGATTGAAGCGTGCAAGACGTACTGCGAGAGTAAGGCGGTACTGGGTGTTGACACAGAGACTGAGGGCTTTGACTTCACTTGCAAGAAGATGGTCATGTTCCAGATCGGTGACGAACAAGAACAGTTTGTTATCGACACAAGACACGTGTCAATCGAACCGCTCAGAGAAGTCCTCGAGTCGCCGCAAATAACTAAGATCTTTCACAATGCAAAGTTTGATTACAAGTTCATCAAGCGATGGGCCGATATTGAAGTGCAAAACATTTATGATACCTATCTTACGGAGAGAGTGCTCAATTGTGGTAAACTCAATTGGGGTTACTCACTATCAAAGTGTTGTGAAAGGTACGCAGGTGTATCTTTGGATAAAGAAGAACGAAACAAGTTCGTCGGGTTGCAAGGTCAGCCGTTCACGCACAATCAAATCACGTATGGGGCTAATGATGTCGTTTATCTCATACGCATTTGGGAGAAACAACACGCACTACTGGATGAAGCTGAACTACATCAGGTTGCCGATCTAGAGAACAAGGCAGTCGTTGTATTCAGTGAGATTGAGTATGAAGGTCTCATGGTGGACAGAGAACGGTGGACTGCACTTGCAAAAGATAACCTTGAACTGGCTACTAACATTGAGTTACAGCTAGACAGAGAGGTTATTGAACACCCAAAGCTGAGTCCACACTATCATGTACCTGTGCAACAGGACATGTTCTTGCAGGCAGAAGAACAGAGAGCGACCAATATCAAGTGGTCATCTCCGTCTCAGATGCTTGCTCTGTTCCAACATCTAGTTCCTAAGCTAGAAGATGTGAACGGTAAGAACCTGAACAAGCACAAGTACAAGCATCCTATCATCAAAAGCTATATACGTTATAAAGAACTTAGCAAGTTGGCTAACGCTTACGGTACTAACTTCTTCAACTATGTAAACTGTGATGGTAAGGTGCACACGAACTTCTCTCAGATACTAGATACTGGGAGAGTTTCATCCTCTGAACCTAACATGCAGCAGATACCAGCCGATAACAAGTATCGTAACTGTTTTATCTGCCCGGATGGTTGGGTGTTCGTATCTAGTGATTACAGTGCCCAGGAGCTGAACGTTATTGCTTTCGGGAGCAAAGACCCTGTGTGGTTGGATGCTCTTGAACGTGGTCTCGATCTTCATGGTGTGTGTGCAGACCTTGTCTTCGAAGACAGATGGAGAGACGCAGATGCAGATGAAAGAAAGAAGCTCAGGACACAGATTAAGACTATCAACTTCGGACTGGCCTATGGCATGGGACCACACAAGCTGAGTGACACGCTTGGTATCTCTATGCGTGAGGCTAGTGAGCTGATAGACAAGTACTTTACCACCTTCCCAAACATCAAGAAGTTTCTCGAGATGCTGGGTCGGTTCGGTAAAATGAATGGGTATATTCGTACGTTCAAACCATTCAAACGCAAACGTTTCTTCGATTACTGGGAGGGCAGGAAGACCCCACCTAAAGAGCTAGGTATGATTGAGCGTGCCAGCAAGAACACCCCTATTCAGGGTGCATCAGCTGACATGACCAAGCTGGCTCTCATCAACATCCACAACCACATCAAGGACAACAACCTGCAGCAGGATATCAAGATTGTGATGACTGTTCATGACCAGATTGATACTATCTGCAGGGAAGAACTTGCTGAGTCGTGGAAGACAACGATGACAGAGATCATGGAAGCAGCTGCGAAGACTATTGTAACTAATGGTCTGCTCAAAGCGGACACTAACATTTCAAAAACATGGGAAAAATAAATAGAGGCAGAGTACAGAGGAAAGGAATTAAGATTCGTTCTACCTCCTACCCTGAGAAGCCCTGCAAAGATTTTGCAGAGTGGACAGAGTGGTTGATATCAGAACGTAAGCGTCGTTGGAAAGAAGAAATGAGAAAAGGCTATGGAAGATCACAAGTTTGAATACACCATGTGCTTCATTGGGTGGGCAGGAATAGTTCTAACACTATTATACCTATTGATATGGAGCTCGTAAGTGTAGAAATGGAGGATGAGCTCGGGCCAGACTACTTCATTCGTATTGTCATGGAAGCAGAGGTTATTGCTGTTGACCATGGCATTGGGGACTACGAGTTTTGGGGCAGCAAAGGATATCATACAGATATTCGCTCTGAACTCAACGGTTCCCCGTATGTAGAAGAGCTTGAAATCATGAACGAAGACGGCGAGATTGTGGAGGTAGGACCAGAGGAACGTCGTATGGTTGATGGGTGGATTGCATTGAACGCTAGTGAGATCGAGGACAAACTCCTTGAGAAAGCTAGCGAAGACTGTTAGGCTAAGTGGTGGAATTGGTAGACACGACAGACTTAAACTCTGTTGAGCCGTAGGCTCGTACCGGTTCGAGTCCGGTCTTAGCTACTCGCGCTTGTAGCTCAGTGGTTAGAGCAGCGGACTCATAATCCGTCGGTCGCAGGTTCAAGTCCTGCCAGGCGCACACGCTCCCGTAGCACAACTGGATAGTGCAACAGCCTTCTAAGCTGTAGGTTGTGGGTTCGAGTCCCGCCGGGAGTACAAACACAAACACAAATAACTATGGAAACAATTGCAATGACGCTGGCCATCCTGGTGATGGTTAGCCTTCTTGTCCTTATGGGCATACTTCTACTCAACATGGTGTTGGAGGAGTGGGATCGATTCAAAGACAACATCAAACACGCATGGAGAAAGAACAGAAAGTAAATCGTACATCTCCATGGGTGTACGCAGGACTGAAGCACCCCATGAAACTCATGGTGCTGAACAGACACACTAGTGCAAGCGCAGACCTCAATGGTATACTGGAATGCTGCAGCATAGTGTTCAACGTAACTCGGGATGATATCCTGGGTCAGTGTCGCAAGCAAGAGTACGCACTTGCACGACATGCATTTGTAAAGCTGGCAAGAGAGAGGACACAAGAGTCCTTTACTTCGATAGCTGACTTCTTAGGTAAAAGAAATCATGCAACTGCTGTCAATGGTAAGCGTAGAGCTGAGGCACTAATAGAAACCTACAAGCTATTTCGTGATCAATACGAGATGTGCGAGAGCCTTTTGAATAAGGCTGAGACAGTCAAAGAAACGTACAAGATGCAGCAACTAGCTGAACGATTGCGTCTTGTGCGAGAATTTAAAGTGTATGAAAATGGAAACGAAAGAAAAGACAATGAGTAATGTCTATCAAATCAAAGATCAAAAACAACGAGAGGCCCTCAACAAGTGGGCTGGGGCCGGTGCTATTGGTAGTATTGTTGCTGGTACTGGTTTTGGTAAGTCCCGCTGTGGTGTACTTGCTACTAAATGGGCGCTGAAGAAGGGTAACAAAGCCCTGGTTCTAGTCCCCACAACACAGCTACAAGCACAGTTTGAGGATGAGTTCAAGAAGTGGGATGCAGAAGACCTGCTGCCCAACATTGAAATCATGTGTTATCAGTCAGCTTACAAGCTGAAGGATGAGCACTATGATATCGTGGTGTGCGATGAGGTGCACCTTGGTATCAGTGAGCAGTATCGTAAGTTCTTCGAGAACAATACGTACGACAAGCTCCTCTGTATGACAGCTACTGTACCAGAGGATGATGAGTATCGTAACTATCTCATGAAGATAGCCCCCATCAGATACTATCTGTCCTTGGACGACTGTGTATCTCTTGGGTTGGTTAGTCCCTACGAGATTGTATGTATCCCTCTTGAACTAAACGACGAGGATAAACTGCAGTACAAAGCAGCACAGCTTAAGTTTGTACGGTCTAAGTATCTGATCGGGGAGTTCGACACGTTTACAGCAGCTAAGCTTATCCTTGCTAAGAAGATGAAGGGTGACATGGGTGCAGCTAAACGTTTCTTCCAGGCTATCCAAGAAAGAACAAACGTAATTAATCATGCCAGCGTCAAGATTGACAAGGCAAAAGAACTAGTAGAAAAACATGGAGACGACAAGATTCTTGTGTTCACTGGGTCCAATAAGTTTAGTGATGCTATGGCTGATTCTCTTGATGCCTTTGTTTATCACTCTGGTCTCACGAAGAAACAGAGGGAGGGGGCGTTGGAGAACTTTCGAGGACGATCTCATGCAGTTTTATGCAGTACAAAGGCCCTTAATCAGGGTTTTGACGTGCCTGATGCTAGTATCGGCATTATTGCTGGTCTTAATAGCAAGGCATTACCTATGATCCAGAGAGTCGGTCGCTTGCTACGACTCAGTACAGATGACAAGGTCGGTAAGATCTACATCGTGTACATTAAAGATTCGCAAGAAGAGAAATGGTTGAGAACCGCAGTAAAAACCCTAAATAATGTAACATGGCTATGAAAAAGTCAAACACAATGCGCCGCTGGACAACAGGCGAACTCAAAAAGATGTCCACCTACAGAGAAGAAGGCTTGACCTTCAAGCAGATTGCAAAGAAGCTGGGCAGAAGCCACTATGCTACGATGCAGAAATGGCAAACCATCAAGCCCATACAGGTAAGTTCTCGGACCTCTAAGGTTCTGACTCCCTTTGATGATGGGTACAAGCTTCCTAAAAGGAAGGAGGTTATCAAGGTCAATAAGCAGACGCTCAAGTCTATGGAGCTGGATGTAAAGGGAATCAAGATACACATGGTCTTCTCGTAACAGTTTTCTTTATGATCGTAGAGATTTGCACAAAAAGTCTCAAAGATTTTGGGATAACCGCTGATGAATATCTATATTTGTCTCTCTTGCATAGTGGTTCCCACGATGTCATAGACGATCTAAAGTTAGTTGTTAGGCTAGAAGTACTGCAAACCAAAGGCCTAGTTAAGCTGGGGGAGGGGGTCAAAGACCACATCGTTCGAGCAAAGTTTAGCACTCCGAATGCTACTCCGTTCGATGTAATGTGGTCTGACCTTCTCTCCCACTTTCCTCTTAAGGTATACGTAAATGGGGGTGTACGCCCCCTACGTGCTAAAGATCCGAACGCCGCAACAAACCAACGGGCACGCAAACAGTACAAAAAGTACATAGGTGGGAGCGTAGTCAAACACAAAGAGGTTATACGGTGTCTCAAGGTCGAGCTAGACCACAGGAAGAAGGCTAACAATCTAGGTTACATGCAGATGCTGAGCACTTGGGTGAATCAGCATTCATGGGAAAAGTATCAAGATCTAACTGACTCTTCAGACAATGAGCGACGCATCACTAGGGAACTCTAACATCCCCAAACTCTTTCATATCTCAAAGACGGTGGAGAAATCCATCAAGGATGTCTATGATGGCATGGAAGGACGGAGACGGGTGTACCCTACGTCGTGGCCCAGACTGAACAGAAATCTTATGGGAGGCCTACAACCCGGCAAGATGTATGTCATCGCTGGACGCCCCGGTGTAGGCAAGTCAGCATTTTCAAACCAATTAATATTTGACGTACTAGATGTAAACAAGACAAAACAAAACGACCTTATCGTAATCTACTGGAGCTTCGAGATGCCCGGCGAGCAGCAAATACTGCGGGCTGGCTCAAAGGACACCAAGCTTCAGACCTTCGACCTCTTGTCTGTCGAGACAAAACTCACTAATGAGAGGTACGAACAGTACAAGCAAGCCGTACAGAAGTACAAGGACTACCCTATGTATTTCTGCAGTATCCCCCAGGACATGACCATAATCAAGAAGGTCAATGAGCAGATGTTCATGCGACATCCCTCTAAGACGGTCATCAATTTGATTGACCACTCTCGACTGGTGCTGGGCAGGGAGGATACAGAACTACAGAAGCTGAATACAGTTTCTAAATCCTGCATGTGGATGCAAGCCAAGATGCAGTCGATTACTATTCTACTTTCACAACTGAATCGTAACATCGAACAGGAGTACCGAGCCAAACAGCAATACCAACCTTTGCTAACCGACCTCTTCGGAGGTGATTCTATTGGTCAGGACTCACACGTTGTCATGATGTTACAGCGACCCCATGATTTGTATGGGATTACTGATTCGTATTGCGGACAAGACCCCGTTGGGTTACTAGCTTGTCACGTGGAGAAGAATCGTGATGGACTGCTTGGTATGATCCCATTCCAAACAGATTTATCAACATTCACAATTAATGAGCGAAGTAAAAATTAATCTTCCTAGCAGCAAAATCAAGGCTGCCAGGAAGTCTCCTAAGAACTTCGTCTTGTATGGTCAACCAAAGGTGGGTAAGACATCAGCTCTAGCACAGCTAGACAACTGTCTTATCCTGGACTTGGAGGACGGTACAGATATGATCGACGCCCTGAAGATCAAGGCGAAGAACTTGAAGCATCTTAGTGAGATTGGGAGAGAGATACTCAACCAAGGCAAACCATACAAGTACATTGCTGTCGATACTGTTACGCAGCTTGAAGTCTGGTGTGAACCAGAGGCCAAGAAGCTGTATCAGAACACGCCGATGGGTAAGAACTTTGACAAGGACAACAAGGGCCTGTCTGTTCTTACACTGCCCAACGGTGCTGGCTACATGTACTTGCGCATGGCATTCAAGAAGTGGGTCGAAAGACTGAATACTCTTGCTGACCATGTTATCCTCGTGGGTCACCTCAAGGAAGCCAAGATTGAGAAGAAAGGTAAGGAGGTCGCCTACAAGGACCTCGACTTGACAGGTAAGATCCGCAATATCACCTGCGCTAATGCAGATGCTATCGGCTATGTCTTCCGTGAGAACGATACTACAATGATTAGTTTCGACTCACTCGGTGACATCCAGGCTGGTAGCCGTTGCGATCACCTCAAAGGGCAAACGTTCCCCCTTGAATGGGACAAGATATTCATCGATTAACACAACTAACTATGATTGAAGCAAATCAGCAAACGGAGCCGACCGTCGAAAAGCAAAGCAACACCGAAGGACCACAGGTTCTCAAGGTCTCTCAGATTCTGATGGACTTGGATAGTGGTCTGGGCCGTCCGCAAATCAAAGAGAAGTACAGCCTCACGGCTAACGAACTCAAAGCGTTGTTCCAACACCCGACCCTCAAGAAGCGTCGTCCTAAGCGTGCACTTAACAAGATCAGCTTCACGCTGGTCGATGATGTCACGGAGCAGGATGACAATCAGCTGCGGGTAGATACCGAAGCACAGAAGGTCGAGGACAACAAGTCCGAGAACGACAACGAAACATTTGACGAATTTGAAATCATTGACTAATGGCTATCAGTGCAAACAACTCCAATGAAGAAGTAGCAGGCGGCAGCGGTATTCCCCTGTACGTCGGCATCGCACCTATGAAAGTGGTGGCAGTCAACCCTACGTTGGCTGAGCTCCAGGCCATCGGTGTGAACATGCAGAACGAGCCTCAGTACACGGACGTCTCTATCGGAGGTGACCAGTACAACAAGCTCACGTTCTGGCTGCAGTGTCTCGAACCTAACTTTACCACACGTTTCGATGTGTTGGTTAAGCCCGAGCATCGTGTTGCCAAGTCCGGTAAGTTGCAGTGGTGCAACTCTGTCGGTCAGTTTGCATTTGCAGACCAGAAGGCATCCGAAGCATACGAGTGGTTCAAGGACACTGGTGTGAGACAGGCTTACGTCGGTGAGGAGACGCTCATGGATTTCATCAAGGCTTACGCTAACGTGGCCAACGGTGATGAGTGTGCGTTCGAGACCATCGATCGTATCATGGCAGGTGACGTGACTGAGATTAAGCAGCTCGTCAATGCACTGTCCGACAACCGTGTCAGAGTTCTGCTCGGTGTCAAGGACGGTCGCTACCAGCAGGTGTACACCAAGCACTTCGGTAGACTCAAGCCGTTCCGCAAGGACCTGTTTATCAAGCAGTTGAATGATGACTATGGTGCGTTCAATGCTGAGTACAACTCTAGCCTCGAGCTTGAGAAGTATGTGCCCGGCTTGATTGCCCCAGACCCTGAACCGGTAGCTGAGGCAGCAGTCGACAGCGACTGGTAATTAGTTATGTGTTGATAGAGGAGGGGCCTTAGTGCCCCCTTCTTTATTTTTACCGGTCATGATTAAGCATCGCAACAGTGAAGACCATCTACACAGCGAAGTAATACTCAACAAGATCTCCGAGTATGACATCTTCAGACACTACTGTCCTAACTTCAAGCAGACTGGGGTCAAGTTCTGCAGTGACTTGCGTGAAGACAAGAAGCCTGGTGTCAGTATCGTTGATTGGAAAGGCACTCTGCTGTACAAGGATTTTGCTTTCGAGGAACATACCTTTAATTGCTTTGGGTATGTGATGCACAAGTACAATCTAGAGTTTGTAGGTGCTCTTCAACTTATATCTCGTGACTTTGGTTTGGGACTTTCTTCCACAGATATAGCCCCTACTGCTAAGAAGTATGTATACCAGAGGACCCCGCTGAAACGTTCCGTAATCCGCATCAAATCAAGGCATTGGTCTGGTGCAGATGCAGATTATTGGAAGAAGTTTTGCATTCCAAAGAGTTTATTGGTTAGATTTGACGTCCACCCGATAGAATATTTTTGGATTAATGAGACACGTTTTCACCCGCATAGTATCAGTTACGCTTTCCGCTTTAACAGCGGTTATAAGATTTATAGTCCGCATGAAGAAGAAAATAAATGGTACTCTAACGTCGGTAAAAATGTGGTTCAAGGGTATTCTCAATTGGCTCGCACCGGCAAGATTGTATTTCTCACAAGTTCCCTCAAGGATGTCATGTGTTTGGAAGTGCTTGGCTACTCCGCCATCGCTCTACAATCCGAAATGCAAATGCCCAGCGAAACGCTCATCCAGGAAATCAAAGAGAGGTTCGAAGAAGTAATCGTCCTGTACGATAACGACTTTGATTCAGATCAGAATCCTGGACAAACTATGGCCAATAAGATATGCCAACAGTTTGGACTTGCTAACGTATGTATTCCCAGTGTATATTGTAGCAAGGACGTATCTGATTTGATTAAGGACCACGGCTTACAAGTAGCAACACAACTAATCAATGAAGAGATATGTCAGACAAACAACAGCAGATCGACGCAATCCTACACCGATGTGCCCTTCTGATGGCTAACCTAGGAACCAAGACACCATTAGATGTAGGAACGAGAGAAAAGGCAAAACAACAGGAACGAGAGTGGCTTCAAGAAATAAAAGACATAGATCCAGAACAGTACAAAATGCTGGTACCAGATCCACAAGAGTACGAAACGCAAGAAAAAAGCAAGTCGACGGAATAAACTTCCGCAGCTTACTCGAAGCGTTTTGTTATCAGAAGCTCAAAGAGAACGGTATTCAGTCCGAGTATGAGACCAAGAAGTACGTTTTGTTTGAGGGTATTCACTATGAGAATAGTAGATACGAGGACAACGGCAAGACTGGTTACAAGGACAAGAAGACTCACAAGGTCCGCGACATCACGTACACTCCTGACTTCATAGACCCCAAGGGTAAATGGATTATAGAGTGTAAGGGATATGCGAACGAGAGGTTTCCCTTGAAATGGAAGATGTTTATGAAGCTACTAAACGAGCAGGGTGACCCACCTGTCCTGTTTGTACCACGGAACCAGAAGCAAGTTCTGGAGACGGTAAGTAAGATCATAGAAATGACGGCCCCCACAGTTTTGTGAGGGTCGTTTTTATTTACAGTAACATGAGAAAATTTATGAGAGAATTTAAATTAAGAAAAGGGGTAAACCCCCCGAAGCCCGGTGAACTAATCGGGGTAGCATATGGAGGGGCCGGAACTATCTGGCCCTCTGTATTTATGGGAGCCAGACATACTGGTGACCACTTTGTTGTAACACACTTCGTGATTGGGTGGGGAGCTAAAGTGCCCACTGACCTTACGATGAAATGGATACGCAAGAACTCTGACCGTATTTACGGAGAACGCGTAGTCGACAGGATCATTCACGCAGACACGAAGTGTTTAACTGCAGAAGAAAGAAAACAGTACAATGCAATTAAATCAGTTATAGAACATGAGCATCAAGACCATTGGGCAGTCCACCCAATCTAACACACGTGGTCTGGAGAAGATAATCAACAAGGGTGCAGAGCGCCTGGTTATTGATGTCCTCCAGTCAACGCAGTATTCTACCCCAATCCCTTCTACTATCCGCGAGCTGGTGACTAACGCCTGCGATTCACAACGTGAGAAGGAGATTGCGATAGAGATACTGACAGGTAAAGCAGAGGCATCGGAGTACTTCATCACCCGCGAAGGAGCTGAGTACGAAGATTCAAACTTCGATCCTAGCTATTACAACCTTGAGCACCTTGACATGGACCAGAATAGAGTCAAGGTACTTTACATTGAGAACGACGAAGGCACAGGATATTGCGACACAGTAGAGATTATTGATTATGGCGTAGGTATCGGTGGACGTAGACTCGAAGGCATGCTCGAGCTTGGCTATTCCACAAAGCGTAACACCGCAGAGAACTTCGGTGCATTCGGTTTGGGTAGCAAGATCGCTCTGTCTACGGGTGTTTCGCACTACACCATCGAGACCGTATACAATGGGAAGCTCTTCAAGATGCATTGCTACCCCTACAAGACTGACTTCGCAATCAGCAAGTGGGATGCAGACGGAGAGATTATTCTAAGCAATGGAGATCCGGCGTACTACAAGGCAACAACGCATAAGAACTACACAAAGATTTCGTTTGGGTCGAAGAAGCACAATCGTAGAGCATTCAACAATGCTGTGCGTGACCAGCTTTCCTACATCCACAACGTAGATTTCTTTACGCAGTATGCAAGCGGGGGAATGTTCCCCGAGCATATCTCTAAGAACATACTTATCAATACACCCACGTGTATCGTATCAGAAGGTAGCAGCTGGTACACCAAGCCACACATCGTGATTGTCAAGAACCCTGGTGATTCCATTGGTATCAACTATGGTAGTATTGACTTCCGTGAAATGGAGATGGAGGACCTGCATGGTAACATCGGCATCAAGTGTCCGATGCGGCAGGCCTACATTGACGATAACGGCAACGAGGTTGTGGTACGTGAAGGTGTGGAGGTTACCCCATCACGTGAGAAGGTAATCTACAACGATAAGACAAAGGAGTATCTGCAAAAGATGTTGCAACGTGCCGCCGATGAGGCAAGCGAATTGATTGAAGAAGCGCTGAAAGAAGAAGACTTTTTGAAATGGATTCAATTGTGCTCTAATGTTCTGTACAAAAACGCTAGTTCAGAAGAAGTCAGTAACGATCTGATGGGTCTGAACCAGATTGCTCGTATGGTCGATACGTCTACGATTCGGCCAATGTTCAAATCCTCTGGCATTCGGTATGCTAACCCTAAAAAGATGTTGCCTGGGTACCGTGTCAGAGTGATAACGAAGAACTACAATACGATCAACCGTGCAGAACTAGACAACTGGTCATCAGGTAACCTATCTCGTATCTATTATGCAGAGGACGGAGGGGCTACCAAGATGAAGGATCTATACCTGACTGGAGAAGGTGGTGGATTCGTACTTATTACCCCAATCGACAAGGACTTCCTTGCGGATGAGATCTTTAGAGAGACTCGTCCTGAGCAGAAGGCAAAGTTGATTGCGGCTAAGACGAAGCACGACAACCTCAAGCAGGTCATAGCCCAACTCTTGGACCAGCACTCCCCCTCTCTTCTTAGTTATGATGAGGTAGTAGTGCCTGATGACGTACAGTTGATGTTGTCTAAGATTGAGGAGAGAGAACAGACCAAGCAGTTGACTGCGGCAGAACTTCGCAAGCTGCAGCAGCGGACTGTTGGTTATTCTCTCCGTGTCAAGGGCAGAGATGAGACCGTGTGGGTGTGGGACAAAGTCGAGCCAAAGATCGAACAGGTCTTGAACTCGACTGTCCCCACCTTCTATGGTACATCAGAAGATAACGTCAAGCTGAAGCTTGCAGCAGAGATGCTCAAGAATCGACTGCCTACGTGGCATGAGAAACATACTAGCATTCAAGGTGATTGGGAGTACAGCCCTGTGTTATTTCACGAGGTTGTTCCTTCTAATGCTTGGAGCCCCAGTGAGTTTGAGCCTCATCATCACAGAGTAATCGACCAGGATTCTCCTCAGATTATCAGGTTCTCTCAGGCAAATGTTAAGTATGCAAAGAAGAATCCGCACTGGAAGCACATCGATGACTTCTTCTTCACTATCGGTGAGGATGGGGGAATCGTAGCTAGCGAGTATCTCAAGCCTGTACTAACTGGTCTGCTCATTCGTAAGAGCAGACAGCAAGTATGGTGGTGGCTGAAGGGCTACATAGCTAAAGATCTCCTGCGTCCAGCGTTCGATTTGTATAAGAAGATAGAGAGATACATGGAGACCACTCGGTTCACGTTCAATCGCTGTTCGGAGACTGAAGAGTTTGTCAAGTATCTCACCAACTTCATTGAGTATCAGGATGTTTGTGACAGCGGTGACGTATCTTTGAGAGAGCAAAAGTCCAGGGAGTTCTTTGTTGTAGATGTACCAAGCATCGACGCATACGACAGAGATATCGCTGGCACCTGTACTGTTTTGGATGACCTATCAGATGTCATTGGTGACTGGATGTTGGGGTGTGCACCTCCATCAAATTCAGACAAGTACCATGAGATCTTCAAGGTTGTGCTTGACAGCTACAACAAGTTTGATATCGATATTCCGGAGGTTGAGGTCCCCCGGATGAGATTTAGTTTCACGCCTCAAAAAACCGAAACAGATAATGGTGAACATTAATTTGGTGGGGGAGAACATCTCTATATCTATAGGGGAAGACTTCTTTGTCGTACCAAGTAATACTGCTACCATGACTGCCTTGAACGAGTACGCTGCTAAGGCGAACTTCGCCACGCTCAAGGAGGACTACGATGAGAACGTAGCCCAGATCATGGGGATAATAGCGGACAACGGTGTCGACGCGAATCGTAAGATTCGTTCTAAGTGCAGCTACCTGGTTCAGGACCAGCTCACTAAAGAATACTTCTTGACCTATGAGAGCGAGAAGATCTCCGACATACCTATGCCCCAATCTCTTGTTGATAGAATAATGGATTCGATTGACAAGAACATTGACTTCATGCCCATCGTGAAGTTGTGGACTAGGTTCTTGCGTAACCCTTACGTCAAGAAGAAAGGTGAGGACTTTGTGCGTCGCTTTGCAGACTTCGTTAACATGAAGTATGTGCACCCAGAGAACAAGCAGATCTTCATGGACAAGGGTATTGCAGAAGATGTAGCAACTGAGTTGGCTACTGTGTATCAAATCAAAGTGACTAACGAAGGCCTACTCAATGGCTACAAGGTCAGTCGTGAGATTGTACACAAGTACGATGCTGAGACTGGGGAAGAGATTCCTCGTTACACACGCACGTTCAATGTGGATACTGGTGAGATTGAGAGTGAAGGACTTCCCGAGTTTGTGGAGGACCGTCTCTTCGAACCCTCTGTCATGGGCCGAGGCGGCGATGCGTTCTACTGTGGTGACAACAAAGGTCACTTCATCAAGGTAGGACAGACTCACAGGCTTGAGTCCTGGGATCAAGTGAACACTAACGACGACAGAAGTTGTGTTCCTGGTCTGCACATTGGTGGCCTGTACTACATAGCGTGGTACAGTGGTGAGATTCACAATGTCTTTGTCGACCCGATGCACATTGGTGCCATCCCTTGTTCGGATGACGGTGCTATTCGGTGTCTGCAATACTTTGTGCACTCCAGTCTCGCTGGTGTGAACGGTAGTATGTACCACTCCTCCAAGTATGCGGAGCTAACTGACCAGCAATGGGAAGAGATGCGCCGTGAGATACAGGAGAACAACATGCGTGCTTCAGACAAACTCCAAGAGTCGGAAGAACTATTATCAGTGATGTAACATGAGTCAGCAAATTGAACGACTTCCTAAAGGAAAGGCCGTTTGTTTGATTGACGCAGACTCGTTACTGTACTACGAGATGAACCGGGATACGTTGGAAGAGGCTATGGCAGGTCTCGACCAGCGTGTCCACGACATCTTGCACCAGTGTAATACTACTAAGTATGCGGGTTTTCTAACTCAAGGCAAGTGCTTTAGGTATGATGTGGATGTTGAATACAAGGCTAAGCGTAAGAAGTCTAATCGATCTGTGCTGTTCCCTTCTTTGAAGGAGTACGCGCAGCAGAAGTGGGGCTTCACTTATGTGACTGAGCTGGAGGCTGACGATATCGTTAGCTACTATTCATACAACCACGAGGAGAATACTATTATCTGTTCCCCGGACAAGGATGTACTCAAACAATGTATTGGGATGCATTACAACTACGGGAAAGCGGAGTTCACACACACGTCCCCTGACGAAGCTCTTAAGTTTCTGTGGGTTCAGGTGTTGATGGGCGACAGTACAGATAACATCGTAGGTATTCCAGGTGTAGGGATAAAGACTGCCGAGAACTGGTTGAAAGACAGAACCAAAGACTTCGAATCTTTTGCCATACGTAAGTATGTCGAGAAGTTCGGTATGGTCGAAGGTATTACTGAGTTCTTCAAGAACTTCAACCTCGTCTATCTGCTCAAGACGGATGAAGACTTGGCCCGCTATGGGTTGAGGCTTCCCCCCTTGCAGTGCATAGACATTTCTCAGGATGAGTTAGATATATGGAAAGATGACTGATGCCAAAGGTCTTAGCTTGACGCCCGTTGATGGGCGTACGGTGAGGCTGCATAAGCCTACAGAGTATCGAGAAGAAGTCAATGGCTCAGACATAATACGTCTGTACCAAGACAACGGCCCCCTTGAGATCAAGGTGGGGACATCGATAACGTATGGGAAAACAAAGCACAAGGTGAACGTTATCAAGAGAGGTATGCATGGTGACAAGATTGTTTGTTACGATCTCAAGAACTCTCTCTTGACTAGCTCTAGCATCTTTGCGCTCCCCTTTCTAGGGGCTAACAAGAAGTATATGTTGTGGGACTCGCTCTTTGTGAATGCGTTTATCTCAACAGAAGAATACGACGAGTGTATCGCACTGCTGTATCGATTCTCTGGAGAGACGCTGTTTACGAAGTTCGAGGCCGCAATGTGTGCTATGCCTAATTTTATCAAATTTGAAGACGTGGACAAGTACCATGTCCTTTTCATCTTTGATGTCCCAGACTCTGCAAAGAACTCTTACCAACGTTTTAGGAACGGAGAATACTCGCAAATTGATGACATATGGAAGCTCATGATACTTGACTATCATGGCTTCGATAGCAACGGAAAGACAGGTCAGATACTGTACAAGAACCCCGAACTAAAGAAGAGCATGGAGAAGCGACTCTTCATTGAGCTTCCGGACGGGGCCGAGCTACACGATATACCTGACATGAAGTACGAGAGGTTTAACAAAGAATATTATCAGATATAATGCATCCACTATTTGAAGGTGTGGACTACGGGTGGCCCGAACTAGAGTCACTCGTGGATAGTTCACAGTTCGACTTCACTGTGGAGGAGATAAAGTCTAAGGGCAAGAAGATATATCCTAAGCGTCAGGACATCTTCAAAGCCTTTAGGCTCTGTCCCCTAAACGAAGTGCAAGTCGTTATACTCGGACAAGATCCGTATCACAATGGACAAGCTACTGGTCTAGCTTTGGGTGGCACACAAGCCTATCCCACCATCCTTACGTATCATACACAAGGAGCTGTGTGCACAGTTCGACCACAACCAGTCACTCGATGACTTCGACCACACACTTGAGCACTGGGCTAAGCAAGGTGTTCTTCTACTCAACACGTGTCTTACTGTTGAAGAGAAGACTCCTGGTGCCCATGCCGGTATGTGGGATTGGTTTGTGATACAGGTACTAAGAATGGTCCAAGAGAAACGGAGACATACTATATTTGTCCTCTGGGGTAAGCACGCTCAGAAGTTCTCGAAGCATATCAACGTTGCCGTAGTGCAGTCTGCTCATCCTGCAGCAGAAGCATACAGCGGCGGCAATGGTGGCTTCCATGGGAATGGTCACTTCTTCAATATCAATGATCGTATTGAGAAGCCCATTAACTGGTTCGAACTTCCCAAGCCCGTTACCGAAGAAGAACAAATAAAAATGTATGACAATGGCTGGGACTGACAAACTAAGGTTTTGGGAACACGAATACGCAACAACAACTCTTGACGTGAAGGAAGCGGAAGGCGCAATCAAAGAAGCACATGATATACTGGACCAGCTAAAAGATCTTCTTGCTAAGAAGAACAAGGCTTACGGTAACAGTGCACTCTCTGATGTCAACCTCTTCTGTAACCTATCCTCAATCCAATTGCTAGAGGGACAGATAGAGCATAAGCTGCGTAGACTCAAGAACTTAGGTGTTGACGGCGACACGGAGGATACTCTCATGGATCTCATGGGGTATCTTACGTTGTTCATGGTTGCTGTCAAACGTAAAAGTGAGTAAGGAAAATTAGGGGGTCGGCTTTCGCCACCCCCTTTTTAGGCCTTATTTATTGATCTGGTAGTACTTAGATGCCTGCTCAGGGTTGGTAGATTTGATCAGACCAGAAGCAACTGGGAAGACATCTTCCAACTCTTTGAACCACTTGAGGTCCCCTTTCTGATACCTGCCTGCTCTACGCTGGTAGTATACATCCTCGTCGGGGTATAGTGCAGTAAACCCTAACTGGTTCCAGAGCAGTGCATTGCTTGATGTGGCTACGTCCCCAAGATCTTTGAGGAACTTACTAGCCGCAGTTGGGTTCTGGAGAAGTCTGAACAATTCATCTGGATCACGGAACGCGTTAAGTTCTGTCTGCAATCTGTAACCTTGATAGATTAAGAAGTGCGTTGCGTAGTTATCATACTCATCGTCGTCATCCATCATTGCTCCAAGTGCACCAGTTAAGATTTTGAGCAGTGTTAGATAGGCTTGTTCATGTGCCGCTCTAATCATATTGGCTCTTTCTACCTTGCCTTGTGTGCTGCCTCTACCTACCAGCGTTCTAATACCTTCTGCAACTTTTCCTTTTGCAAACATTCTTCCTGCTGCCCCAAAGGATCTGAACATAGTAGTGTAGTATCCTTCGGTTATATCTCCGAGCTCTACATCTACGTGGTAGCCACCTGCCTTGTGCCCGAAGCGCTTTCTATATGCAGGTACCAAGAACTTGCGGAACAGCATCATGGGTCTTGTGGCATTCTGCCGTTCAAGGATAGTCTTATCAAACTGTCCCTTGAGCTGGTTGGTCCGCTTCACAAGGCCGTTCAGTTTAGCAGCAAACCTGGCTTGTTCTGCCTTACCAAAGTTTGCAACCTTGGGGTCTACTACTAGTCTCCCTTTCTTGTTGATCTGCATCACATCCCAGAGGTTGGCAGGCTTACCATCTTTTGTCTTGATGACCTTCCCGCTCTTATCCAAGAGCTTTCCCTCCATAGAGATAGCAAGTGCCATCATCTTCTCAGCAGTGTTGAACCATTCAGCTCCTCTTTGAAACGCGAATGACGTTCCAAAGTCTACTGCTTTTCTTGCAGCAGTACCTGTGCTCTGGTCAAATGTCATGGCTCCTTCTTGCATCACATCAAACATCTCCAGCATCTTATTGAGCTTGGTGACCTTATTGAACTTGGGAGCAAGCCCCTCCGTAGACATGCTTGCCATCACTTTATATCGTGCGCGAGCCAGGTCTTTTCTGCTAAAGAACTGACCAGCCCATCCCTCTGATGCGTTCATCACGCTGTCAATAGTAAGCTGGTTAACAGCTTGGAGTACGTTACCTGACAATCGAGACAGTGCAGTGAGTGCGGTTGCCTGCCCCACCAGCTTAGACACAGATATCTTACCTAGAATAGCTTTGCGTGCGTTCCCTTTGATGGTCTCTCCAAAGATTACATTGTCTATGAAACTCTCCAGCTGCTTGTAGGTCTTTGAGTCTTTGCCCTTTGTCTTTCTCTCCAAGTTGTACCCTAGCTTCTGTGCAGTTCTATCTAAGAGATAGTTCCCAGACTCAAGCATAACCTTTACATCTCTAGATGCGACGGAGTCTTTCATCACATTTACGACACCAAGCATCTTAGCCTTGGCCTCGTATCTGTTTGCCATATCTAGGAACTTGATGATGCTGTTCGTAGCATCTCTAGATACAAGGGCCTCGTCCACCAGGTTGGTAAAGTAGCGGGGGACAAACTGCATTCGTTCTCCATTAGACTCTACTAGCTCACCGAACTCAGTGTCAGTCTCTTGCAGCATAATGCTATCAGATAGCAGGTTGATTGCAGAGTTCTTTACGTTACCTTCCAAGGCTTCTTCTACTGCGCTCTTCCGTATCGATGGGAGCAGGTAAGAGAACTCGTCCCATGGGTTCTGTAACATAGGAGCTATACCAAGTTTTCTTTGGTGCACCCTGTATATATCCAAGAGAGTATTCAGATACTCCTTAGCCTCAGGCGCCATGTTGGTATACTTTGGGTTAGCATACAAAGCATCCTTTGGCTTGGTGAGCTTACCCACGATCTGAAAACCGTCCTTGCCTCGGCGGTATACTTTCTTAATCTCTAAGTCCAATGCGTGGTACTGGTAGCTAAGCTCTTTCCCCTCTTGCTCTCTCCCATCTCTAAATGCTTGTGACCGTGCGGCGTCAATGTTGTCCCGCTCACGAATCATCTCGTCTACGATATCTTGTGCAGATGGTTTCCCATCTCTGCCGTCAAGTGGGTCAGTGTTGTCTCTGTACCACTCTGCTACTGCAGCATTGTAGCGCCTACCGTCTGCTGAAGCAAAGAAGTCATCTAAGTCTGCAGGGTCTTCGGGGTAGTTATGCTGCTTACGGAACAGTTCGAAGGCTTCTTCCTGTGCCTTCTTAAACTTGTTCATATCATACGGCTGCACGAATGCTAGAGCTCGCACAGTTTTGAACGTACCATCTGCCTGCTTCTGGTTGATGTTTAGAACCTCTATGATGTCCTCGTACATCTTGCCTGGCTGGTCTTCCTTCCCGCCTTTCCAATCACGGAACTTCTTAAACGCAGGTTCTAGGTCGTACTTACTATCGATGGTCTTTTGGTGTGCGTCCATCAACTCAGCCTTGATTGCATTACCGAACAGCTGTATGTTAAGCTCAGAGCTATACACCAGCGGATCAGCGTACATGGAGAATGCAGAGGCGTCTTGGTGAGTCTCTCTCAGCTCCCTGATGATGTGGTCCCTTCCGATTAACTGTTCCTGGAGCTGCTGTATGTTCAGTTGTAGAAGCTGTCTTCTACGCTCCCGGCTGTTACGAACGAGTCCAACTTCTTTAATATCTTGATTGCTCGAGGGTCTCTCTTACGCAAGCCTTGATATGGTATGTCGTAGTTCCCCTCGTCGTATGCTTTCTGCAGTCTTTCTATAGTTGCATTGAGGGTTTTGTTGACCTCAAGTGGGGCATACTCCAGGAGGAGATCAGCCTGGATAGGGATAGCGATCTCCAAGTATCTGTCGTTCAAGTCTTTCATGTTAGCCATGGAGATAATCACCTTATCTAACATCTCTTCTTTTACACCAGATTGATCTCGCATATCAATCAATCTTCTTTCAAGCTGGTCGATCACAGATATCTCACGTTCCTCTACGTAGAATGCATCAAGAGTCTGCTTAAGTTCAGAGATATCTCTTAGAATCTCAGCTCGATCCTCGTTCGGCATAGTCTTGTAGGACACAGCGTACTTGTCTTCCACGTTGTTCATGAACGTAGTAGCACGCTGAGTCAGGTTATACACATAGTCTACGTAGTCGTAGTAGTTCTCTACCGACTCCCTCCCCTTCTTTATTGACCGCAGCTTTCTCTTCAGAAGGTTAAGCTCGTTGGTTCTTTTCTTGACAGGATCACTCTGCTCCAATCGCTGCAATCTTTCTATCTGCCTTTCTAAGTTGGATACAATCTTGTCTGTAATGTCGTTGACTTTCTGCTTCCGAGCAAAGGCTTCACTGATTAGGGGGTCTTCTCCTACTACATCATCAACTTCATCTAAACGTTCCATAGTAGTATTGTTTACAGAAGTATTCTGTATGTTACTACTAGGGCTAAGAAGACGCATAATGTTGTCGTCTACTTCTAATCTTGTGCTGTTTCCTACACGCGTTCTCTTAACAAGATCTCCCATCACACCAAAGAATGCTCTGGCAGCTTCGTTGATGTTACCTATATCCTCTTGTGTTCCAGGCATGTCAACCAAGAACAGTTCATTCTCGTCTCGGAATGCAATATTCCGCTTCTCTAGTATGTCTTCGATCTTGAACGCAGCCCGTGTATCTGCATTAGTGTCTTCAATGTAGAAGAATACATCGTTGAGAAGTTGGTTTTCTACTCCTCCTATGCGGTAGCTACAGCTCATGAGTTACAGGCTTTATCTATGTTCTTAGAGTCGGACGGCTGATTCAGTTCTTTCTTCACTCGTGCGGTCGGGAGTACGCGTCCTCTTGTATCTCCCTTACGGTTCTGCAATTTTACAGCTTTAGTCTTACCACTAAACGTTTTGAATCTAACAATATCAGTTTCAAGCACTCCCGTTTCTGCGTTGTAGAAGCTAGTTCTAACTACGTCCCCGTTCTCATCTCTCAAGTTAAGCTCTAACAACTTACCCCCGATACCGAGACTTTGGATCTTGTAGTACACTCCGTCCTGTAGCTGGTATACAGATACCTTATCTACTCCCAGCTTCCTATTGAACTTGGTTGCAAACAGAGGAGAATCAGTAGACTCTTGATCTGCCTTTCGAAGTGTAGCCTGCATCCCATCCTGAGTTAGCCTGAAGGCCCCGCTCATCTTGGGGACAAGAGGACGACCACCAACTCTCGCCGTTCCGAAGTTTTGGATGAAGTCAAACATGAAGTCAGAGAAGTAGTCTTTGTCTGCTTTTACCTTGGCCTCTTCTCTGCGGTAGTATTCCATCAAGGTCTCGCCGGTCTCTTCATTCTTTACTTTCAAGAAGAAGTCAAGCGGGATAGAGTTGTAGTACGATCCGAATGAGGGCGCGAGACCTGTAGTGATTATTGAGTTAAGCACCAGGTCTTCGGCTACCTTTTGTATTCTGCCATTCAACTCCTCGGCGTTCTCCATTCCTGCCGTAAACTTCTCGGGATTGTACAGTATGTCGAGGAACGATTGGATGACTTCGTCTCTTTTCTGAGCGGTCATCTTCTCAGTATTCTCTATGGCGATACCCCACACACGGTTCCTTTCGTCAGAGTAGCCAGGGCTTTCTACTACGCTTCCTAAGAATGCGTGGTCTTCGAGTGCAGGAACATCATCCAACAACTCCTGCACCTGTGTGTAGAGGTTGTCGTTAGGCTTCAGCAACATCTGCCGCACCCTATCCTTACTCATCAAACTTGCCAGCGGAGATCCATCTTTTGTCAAGATGTGGTAGAACATTGCTCTGTCTATGAACCTGTGCTCTTGCTCTGATAATTTAATCTTGCCGGTTACTTCTTTGAACTGTTCTTTGAATGCCCGCACACCAACAGATGCAGTAAGGAACAGCTGCGTGGACATCTCTACCTCACGTTGGTACATTTCAAAGTGGCCTTTTGATATTGGGTAGGCGTCTCCCACCAGTATCTTCTCCACTTCAGTGTACCCCACAATGTTGCCATCCTTACCTCGTCTGTAGTTTTCTAGTACATCGAGATAAGCCTCTTTCTCAGCATAGTCTCCCATACCATCAAGGTTATCTGCAGCAATAATTTTGTAGAACTCACTCAAGCTGTTACCCGCTGCGTATGCTTTTGCAAAAGCAAGGAATGCGTTCTCCGCTCTTTCTGTGTCAGTCTCACCTGCAGCAGTTATCTCTTTCAGTTCTGCGGTGTCAATAACAGAAGTCTCCATTTCCTTGTCATTCTTGACAATCTTCTTATACGTTTTACGGGCGATGCCTAATTCATTGAAGACAGTTCCTACTCCTTTGTTGGGGAACGTGCGTCTTTGTTCAACGAACTGACGCACCAGAGGTGTAGTCATCAAGGCTACGATATCTGCGTCCTCAAATCCTATGCTCTTCAGGTAAACAGTTGCGTTCAGCGTATGCTCGTTATCATTCAGCGCGTTGTGGATCAGTCCTTTACCCGCGTCAAGTGCAGCAGACAACCTTTCAACCATGCCGTCTAACGTTCTCTCTCCTGTTACGGGGGACGTTACGTTTATCTGGTTCATCAGTGTGCCGTTCAACAAGAAGTGCTTTGATGCATCTACTATGATGCCGTCGCTAACGTAGTCAGATTCTGGGTCTGCATATCTGGCAACAACCGCAGAAATATTCCAGCCAGTAATACCATTAGCGTATCCACCAACCAGTGTATTTGCACTTTTGTAGTTGGACTCCATCCGAACCTCAACCAGTGGGTGGTCAAACGGGAGAGCTCCTTCTCTTGCAATCTCTGGGTCTTTGGCCAAAGCGTTAAGTGTATCCTGCGTGAGCGGCTTGAACAAATAGGGTGCAGTGTTGGGGTCAAGTAACACAGCCTCTACGAAGTCAAGCATGCGATTCTTCTGCTCAGCCAGCTTTGTTTTGGGGCTAGCATTACGGAATAACGCAAACAGTTTATCGATGTCGAAGTCAGAACCAGTCTGGATCGTAATGTTACCTGGGACAATCACTGTCTTTGAGTATCCTCGTGGTAGTATACCTACAATCTTGGAGGGTACGTTAGATGAGTAGTCCTGGTTTGGGATACGGTAGAGCACACCAGTGGTTCCTATCTCAAGACCAAGTCTCTCGGCGATGTCTTCTGACACCATTATCTCTGCGTGCTTTACTCTGCCTGTCTTGGGGTCTATATCTAAGTGACGCAGCTCTCTTACCTCATCTCCTATCTTCCACTTACCTGGTCCTGCAACCTGTACAAGCTCACGGCCTGGCAGTTTAACAGAGTGTACGTTGGTCTTGAACAAAGACGAGAGGAGGTTCTGGTACTCTCTCTGGTATACCGGGAAAGAGATAGGAACATTGAAGTCGTATCTCTGTTGCAGAATGTCCTCCACAATCATCATCTGCTTGTCGAGGTTGGAGTCAATCTTGTTGTTGCGTGACGCGTTATCGTAGATTAACTCTCTAACTCTCTGCAAGAAGTTCAGTCTCAGCTCTGGATTAGACGGGTCCTTCTTCAGTTTATCAAACCCAAGTTCTTTCTCTAGCTTATCGTATTGTGCATTAAGAATATCGACGTGTGTCTCGCCGTACTGCTTCAGCAGCTCTTCACCAGTCAGGGTAGTTCCGTCAGGCAGAGTGTACGTTACATCATTCTCCACCATAGACGGAATGCCTTTACGAATCTGACGGTTCATTTTGGCCTCCATGTCTGCTTTATCGTTGATTATCTGCGGCATGAAGAGCTTGGATGCATCCATCTCCCTTGCTTGCAGCCCATCGAACATCGCTCCTTCTGCAGACTGGTCAACCTTGAACAGTTGTCCTTTGAATCCTTTCTTGGCCGACTCTGTATTGATGATGTCAATAGGGTCTTTGGGGTCCATCATGCGGTTGTACATGGCGGTCAACAGCTCATTGCCCTCTGCTAACTCTTTGGTGAGAACAACATACGAGTTCTTCTGCATGTCTGCTATCAACGTCCCGTTGTCAATAAGCATCTGCTCTGCATAGAACTTGTAGGCAGGAGTAAATGGTGCTGCCCATTCTCCCTCCCCGGACATGTACTTCTCAAACCAGACGTCATCCTCTGGTGTCCATCTAGCAAGTCCCTGTTCGATATACTGGAACATGCGCGGTGAGATAAATGCCTGTGCGTCAGTATGGTCAGCGTCTAGATTCGTAGTGCGGTATTGGTCGGCGAGAGCTTTAGCTTCTGCTTCAGCTTCTTCTTGGCTTCTACCCACCCTTTCGGTGAAGTACTTGACGTACATATCATAGATCCTATCAGCTATTTCGTTGTGATAGGGGTCTTGCAGGTTCAGCTTTTGTATGCTCGCCTCCTTTATGACCTTAGGCATACCGTAGTTCTCGTCCCCCTGGAACTCACCTCGCATCAGGAACTTATCTCCAGGGGTGTTCAGCAGTCCCATACGCTTGTAGAAGGAGGTGACATCTTTGAACTGAGGCAAACCACCGCGGAACATCTGTGCCATTTCTACTCGTGCGATCAGGTCAGTAATTATATAGGCGTCTACGAGAGCGTTAGCGTCTTTGTATCTTTTCTTACTGTCGTCCAATCTTGACCCTTCCGGTATCACGTATTTTCCGTCCTCCACTGCAAGTATGTTGTACTTGAGCAGCTCTTTCATAAATTCATCCTTGTACTGGAGCATTTCAGTGTTGAGATAATTCTCAACTTGCTGCGTAACCG
>FUIF01009953.1_pt1 | contig 29278 bp, 39 predicted proteins | sample 1003461 | NCBI WGS metagenome assembly FUIF01 (sample SAMEA80401918, study PRJEB19352) | marine metagenome
TTGCTTATAATTATGAAATTTACTTATATGAAGGAAAAGCTCCAAATACAAAATTACAAGAACTTTTTGATCAATTCAGTGCCTTTTTACGCAGTGTTTATAAATCAATAAGGGATGAATTAAACCAGGTATATAGAGATGAAAATGGTGTAGATCTACCAATTTTAACTAATGAAGTTAAAAGCGTGATGGATCGTATGTTGGCTAGTGAAGAACAGATAGCACAAGCAGAAACGGTATACGGTATGAAGGCTATGTTCCAAACACAGGAACAAAGTGGAATGAATAATGCTGAATGGGCAGAATATACAGAAGCAAAAAGAGTAGCAGACAATTTAGCAATAGCAGATTTGACGAAAGCAACTATGCGTCAAGTGAAATGGCTGTCAAATGCAAAGAGTAGGGTCTTAAAGAAATTACAGAAAGAAGCAGCAACAATTCGGAAGGGAGTTATAGAGGAGGAGACAGATAAGATCGAACAAGAAAAAGTGTATCGGTTGCAATCATATTTAAAACGTGGAGAAACTCTTAACGATAAAGGTGAAGTAGTAAAGGTTGAAGGTAATTATAAATTATCTATAGAGAGCGTTCGTAATCTTGTCTCAGGCCATGACATGAAGTCAGAGCTTAAGAAACTGGGGTCAGGTAAATACGGCATGGTTGCAAAAGAAGGTCAAGACGTACAACTCATTGCAGATATGTTTGGCTATAAAGATCCAGTAACAATGATTGATGCATTGGTAAATATAAGGCCAATGAAAGAAGTGCTTATGGAGCGTGTAGATCAACGTATGTTGAACGAGTATAGCGATATAAATGATGCAAGAAAGCAAGAATTACAAGTACTAGAAGCAGTACATAATGAAGCAAGAGCAAGGTTTATTTCTGTTGAACTTCGTGCCTTATCTAAATCTATGCAACCAGTGCGATATCAGGTCGCTGCTGCTAGACAAGTTGCGAGAGAAATATTAGCTGGTAAAAAATTATCAGAAATAAGACCATCACAATTTAGTCGGAATGAAATCAAAGCTGTAAAAGCTGCGGAAGCAGCAATGAAACAAGCTGATACATTAGCTGCAATTAAAGCTAAGAAATCACAGTTACTAAATAATCAATTAGCTAGAGAAGCTGTCAAGGTACATCAAGAATATGACAAGGCACAAAATTTATTTAAGAAGATATTTAAGACAGATAAAAAGATAGCAAAAACTAGAACTACGGATTTAGTAAATGCTGCTAGATCTATATTAGCTGCTTATCAAGTCGGGCCTGCTGTAGAGAATCCAGCGCAATATACAGAAAAGTTAAGAGCATATAATCCAGATCTGTTTGAACAATTAAGACCAATAATAGAAGAGTTAACTAGAGATGGCGGACAAGACATAAAAGAACTAACGCTTAAAAAATTCAGGACTGTACACGACATGATCCAGACATTGTGGCATCAGTCTAGGCAAGACAAATTAGCTGAAATTGATGGTAAGAAAATTGAGATAGACGCAATAGCAGACGAATTATTGGCAGCAATGTCAAGGATGAAGACTCCAGTTCAACCAGGGACTACAGAAGCACCTGGTAAAAAAGCACGAAGGGTTAGGGCGTTACAACAAGGCAAGTCAATTCTAAGGCGTGTTGAACATTGGGCAGATGGTATGGACGGTGCTACTCAAACTGGTGAAGGTTTAATAGGCGGCATTGTTTTAAAACGTGATGAATTCGGAGCAGGCCCATTTACTAAATATATTTGGCGACCAGTAAAAGATGCATTAAATAAATACAGAGTTGAAAGAACTAATTACACTAAACAATATTCACAAATGCTAAGTAGATTAGATATAGATAAGAAGCCAATTACATCAGACGAACTTGGATATACGTTTGGCAATGAAAGTGGTGGACAAGGCAAACTGGAATTGCTTGGTGCTATGTTGCATACAGGCAATGATAGTAACAAAAGAAAATTATTATTAGGTCGAAAAGGGTGGGCAGACATAAACGAGGATGGTTCAGTTAATACAAGCAGATGGGATGCATTTATAGATCGTATGAAAGGTGAAGGAATTTTAACTGAAAAGGATTATCAGTTTATGCAAGATGTTTGGGATTTGAATGAACGGATGAAACCTCTTTTGCAGCAAGCACATATGAAAGTCTTTGGATATTATTTTAAAGAAATAGAAGCGACACCTATAGTAAATAGATTCGGATCATTTAGAGGTGGTTATGTACCAGCGAAAACAGATCCATTTATGGTAACTGAGGCAAACTTAAAGCAACAACTAGAAGACTTAAGAGGTGAGTTTAGACAATCATTACCTAGTACTGGTCATGGATTTACAGAAGAACGGGTTGAGTATAACAAGCCATTATCACTAGATTTACGTCTAATGACTAAACATATTGATGATGCGTTGCGTTTTGCTTTTGTACAACCAGCAATAGAGGATGTATATAAGATTTTAAAAAATAGAAAATTTACAGACAGATTAAGTGAATTAGATCCAACCGTTATGGACGATATGTTAATGCCTTGGCTTAACCGTTCTGCCCGTCAAATTACAGTAATAGCATCTAGAGCGACTGCGTGGAATTCATTCTGGTCAACCGTTCGAGCTAGAACTGGTATTAACATAATGTTTGCAAATATAAGAAACGCATTGCAACAGTTAACTGGATATTTCCCTGCAATGGTAAAAGTAGAACCTAAATATCTACAAGGAGGATTGGCTACATATTTGAAGAATCCTATGAAACAACAGCAAGAAATAGCTGAGATGTCACCATTCATGGCTGAACGGCAATCTAATCAAATATATGAAATACAAGATTCATTAAACGAATTAATAATCAACCCAAATAGATATGAACAAATCCAGCAATGGTCTAAAAAACATGGATACTTTATACAGCAAGCATTCCAAAATCAGGTTGATACTGTTGTATGGGCTGCTACTTACAACAAAGTATTAGAGGAAGCTCCTAAAGGTATGTCGGATTTGGACGTACAAAAGGAAGCTATACAACAAGCAGATGCAAATGTACGTTTAACGCAAGATAGTTTACAGGCAGAAGATTTAGCAGCGTTCCAAGTAGGCTCACCGTTCTACAAAACTTTTGTGCAATTTACTGGTTACTTCAATATGCTGGCCAACTTAAATGCGACACAATATAAGAAGTTATTCAAAGATTTAGGTTGGCGTGGTAATAAAGGGCAATTTTTTATGACCTACCTATTAGGTTTTGCTATGCCTGCATTTGTTGCGGATCTAATAGTTAGAGCAACAGGTGGTGATTTAGACGATGAAGACGAAGACGGATATTTAGATGATGTTGCAGGATGGTTCTTTGGTTCACAACTTAGATCTGCCGCTGCCTTAGTTCCAGGTGGAAGTGCCTTAATTGTTCCTATTAATGCATTGAACGATTTGCCATATGATGACCGCATAACAACGAGTCCAGCCGTTTCAACTTTAGAGGCAGGATCTGTAGGTACAGTAAAGGCTTTAATCAATATTGCTGACCCTGATAAAGAAGTAACGGGCAAAAACGTAAGGGATGTATTGACGTTTATATCCTTATGGACTGGTATTCCTATGACAGTGTTAGGCCGACCAATAGGTTATCAAGTCGATGTAGAGAGAGGAAAGGTAGATCCAACTGGTTTGCCTGACCACTTGCGTGGGCTAGTCACTGGTAAAGCTAGCCGCAGAAGCAGGGAGTAAAGGTGTGACCGTAATTGTAGCTACTGCTTATATCATAAAATAATAGAGAATAAGTTTATCCTATGGCTATAACTACAACGAGTCGGCAGACTACTGCGTTTACGAGTGGGAATGGTTTTGCTTTTGAGTTTAAAGTATTTGATACGTCAGATGTAAAGGTCATACAGATAGACACAACTACAAAAGTAGAAACAGTATTAACCTTAACTTCTAATTATACCGTTGCTCTTAATGATGATCAGAACGCAAACCCTGGAGGAACTGTCACTTTAGTATCTGGCGGCAATCCACAGAATTTAGGTAGTGGTTTAAATATTGTTATTACATCCAAAGTAGCAGCAAAACAACAAACAGAATTAACAAACCAAGGTGGATTTTTTCCCGAAGTTATAAATGACGCATTAGATAAAGCAGTTATTCTATTACAACAACAACAGGCCGTATTAGATAAAACAATTAAGTTTCCTTTGACTGATAGCGTTAGTGGTTTAGAGGTTACATCAAATCCAACTACTCGTGCAAAAAAAGTCTTATCTTTTGATAGTTCTGGTAATTTAGATGTTCAACAAGAGATAGGTACATTTAAAGGTAATTGGGCTGCCAGTACTGGATATGTTGTAAGAGATATAGTTAAAGATACATCGACTAACAATATATTCTTTTGTAATACAGCACATACTTCTACTGGGGCACAGCCCTTAACAACTAATGCAAACTCTGCTAATTGGGATTTAATAGTAGATGCAGCAACGGCTGCGACCTCATCAACCAATGCTGCATCATCAGCTACAGCGGCAGCAACTTCTGCAACAGCAGCAGCCACGAGTGCAACGGCAGCGGCAACTTCAGAAACCAACGCAGCAAGTTCAGCAACAACTGCAACAACAAAAGCAACACAGGCAGACACCGCCAAGACAGCAGCAGAGACAGCCAAGACGGCTGCGGAAACTGCTAAGACAGCCGCAGAAACAGCACTTGATACTTTTGATGATAGATATTTAGGAGTTAAATCTTCTGATCCTTCAGTTGATAATGATGGTGACGCATTATTAGATGGAGCTTTATATTTTAATACGACAGATAACGTTACTAAAGTTTATGACTCTGGTAATAGTGTCTGGCGATTATTAAAAATATCAGATGCAAACCAAGCAAAAATTAATACAGTTGAAGCGTCAATTTCAAATGTTAATACTGTTGGCAATGCCATCGCAAATGTTAATGCTGTGGCAGGCAATGCAACAAACATAAATAATGTTGCAGGTAATTCAAGCAATATCAATACAGTTGCTGGCAGCAATACTAATATCAATACTGTTGCAAGTAACAATGCCAACGTATCTACTGTTGCTACAGATATAACCAGCGTTAATACAGTTGCGACTGAGATTAACAACAACAATTTGCAAACAGTAGCAAGTAATATTAATGCGGTAAGAACTGCTGCAGATGACTTAAATGAAGCTACTTCTGAAATAGATACTGTTGCTAATGCAATAACTAATGTCGATACCGTAGGTACTAATATAAGTAACGTAAATACAGTTGCAGGGATTCAAGCCAACGTAACCACAGTTGCGGGAATTAGCTCGAACGTAACTTCAGTCGCAGGAAACGCAAGCAATATAAATAGTGCAGTATCTAACGCAAGTAATATTAATGCAGCTGTAGCTAATCAAACAAATATTAATGCTGTCAATGCAAACAAAACAAACATAGATGCAGTAGCAGGCAACAACTCTAATATCACGGCTGTAGCAAACAACCAATCTAATATTAATGCAGTAGCAGCGGACGCATCTGACATCGGAATAGTTGCTGCAGATGGTACTGACATCGGATTAGTTGCAGGTTCTATAAGCAGCGTCAATACAACTGCAGGTGCAATAGCAAATGTAAATACAGTTGCAAATAATATTTCTAACGTAAGCAGCTTTGCAGGTACATATCAGATTGCTAATTCAGATCCATCTGTAGATGGTGCAGGTAATTCGTTATCTGAAGGTGATTTATATTTTAATACTGCTATCAATGAACTCAAAGTATATGACGGCAGTGCATGGCAAAGTGGTGTAACAAACATCAATAATTACTTAGCTAAAGCAGGTGGGCAGATGACAGGAAACATAACGTTTTCTGGTAGCCAAACCGTAGACGGAAGAGATGTCTCAGCAGATGGTACAAAGTTAGATACGATTGAGAGCAATGCTAAGGACGATCAAACAGCAGCAGAGATTAAGACACTTTTAAATAGCAATGGCATTGTTAACGCACAAATAGATGCAAGCGCAGCGATAGCAGGTACAAAGATTTCTCCTGATTTTGGAGGTCAGAGTGTAAGAACAACTGCGACTAATAGCACCTTTGGCAGATTAACTATTTCAAATGTTAATCCTATTCTTCATCTAACAGATACAAACAATGATTCCGATTTCTCGATAAGAGGTGCTTCTGGTAATTTATCACTCCGTGATGAGACAAATGGAGTAACTAGACTTCAAATAAATTCTGCTGGAACCGTTGATATAGCTGGGAACTTAGACGTTGGTGCTGGTGTTGACGTAACAGGGAATATCACAACATCAACTGGAGATGTTCAAATAAATAATGGGGATCTTGATATTAACAGCAGCTTTCCAAGAATTAATTTAACAGATTCAAATCATAATCCTAATTGGTCGATTATAAATAATAATGGAATCTTAGGTTTTATGATGATACAGGTGGTGCATATAGATTAAATATAAATACCGATGGACATGTTGATGTCACTGGGAACTTAGACGTAGGGGCTGGTCTTGATGTAACAGGAGACATCACAGTTTCAGGAACAGTTGATGGAGTTGATATTGCAGCAAGGAATACGTTGTTCGGTGGGCTTACTTCTAGTTCTGGAGTATTAACGAATGGTGTAACAGCTACGACTCAATCGGCAAGTGATAACTCCACCAAAGTAGCCACGACAGCTTATACAGACGTAGCGATTTCAAACTTAATTGACTCTAGCCCTGGCACGTTAAATACATTAAATGAACTTGCAGCAGCACTTGGAGATGATGCTAATTTTTCGACTACGATTACAAATAGTATCGGCACTAAATTACCTCTAGCTGGTGGTCAAATAACAGGAAATATTACATGTTCAGGGTCACAAACTTTCGATGGTAGAGACTTATCTGTTGATGGTGCGAAACTTGATGGTATTGCAGCAGGTGCAACCAATGTAACTAATACTAACCAACTCACCAATGGTGCTGGTTTTATTACAGCAACACTAACTAACGAACAGGTAGAAGATATTATCGGAGCAATGTTATCAGGCAATACCGAGTCTGGTATTACTGTTACCTATGATGATAGTTCTGGTAAAATAAATTTATCTGTTGCATCTCAAACTGATAATAATTTTACAACAACTTTAAAAAATAAATTAGACGGAATTGAATCTGGAGCTACAGCAGACCAGACAGCGGCAGAGATCAGAACAGCTGTAGAAGCTGCATCAGATAGTAACGTATTTACTGATGCTGACCATAGTAAGTTAAACGCTATAGAAGCTAGTGCAACAGCAGATCAAACTGATGCTGAGATCAGAGCTGCCGTAGAAGCCGCTAGTGATTCTAATGTCTTTACAGATGCAGATCACAGTAAACTCAATGCGATAGAAGCCTCGGCTACCGCTGATCAGACTGGAGCAGAAATCAAAACTGCATACGAGGCTGAATCAAATACAAATGCTTTTACAGATGCTTTACTCTCAAAACTTAATGGTATAGCGGCAAGCGCAACTAACGTAACTAACAATAACCAGCTAACAAATGGTGCGAGTTATGTAACCTCATCTATTATTAATTCACTTAGCGCAAGCAATCTTTCTTCTGGAACAATACCTGACGCAAGATTTCCTAGTACGTTACCTGCAATTAGTGGTGCAAATTTAACAGCTTTAAATGCAAGCAATATAAGTTCAGGAACAATTGCAGCAGCTAGAGTTGCAACATTAAATCAAAATACCACAGGAACTTCAGGTGGTTTTACAGCAGGATCAGCCTCTAACTTAAACTCTGGAACAGTTGCGACAGCACGACTTGGTTCTGGTACTGCTTCAAGTTCTACTTACTTACGTGGAGATAATACTTGGGCAACAGTTCCAAGTGCATATACAGACTCTAGTGTTGATACACATTTAAATACAGGTGGTGCATCTAGTAGTGAAGTTCTTAGTTGGAACGGATCTGATTACGCATGGGTTGCACAATCTGGTGGAGGTGGTGGAGGTGGTTCTCCTGGCGGTTCTAATACTCAGCTTCAGTATAACTCTTCTGGCAGTTTTGCTGGTTCGTCAAATCTCACATTTGATGGCACCAATCTATCAGTTGGTGGTACAGTAAGCGCATCCTCCTCCGCCTCTGGCACTGCAGGTTTGAGGAAAGTCACAGCATCTACAAGCAGCCCCTCTGGTGGTTCAGATGGGGATGTGTGGATTAAATATTCTTAAACGGAGGTTTTAAATGGGAATTAGATACGTTGATTACGAAGGCGAAGCAGGTACAGGAGATGGTACTTCTTTCGCCAATAGAGCAAAAAGTATAAAAGCTTTATATAATCAAGCAGATAAAGATGGCGGTAATAATACTAGTGCCAATGGTAGTGGTACTGAAATAATATCTAGAGATGATGAGATAAGAGTCAAAAATCACCTGACCCAACTTCTTTAGGAACTGGCGAAATATGGCGAAATAAATCTTCTATAAGTTCTGGTGATTATAATAGAGGTTTTCATGGAAATATAAATACTATTGTATATAGCGGAACAACTGGTTCAACACAAATAACTACTAACTATAAACATGATTTAGATACAGGAGATTGGATTGGAATATACCAAAACACTAATAGTGACGCTCATATTAATGGGCTTTGGAAAGTTACTGTAGTAGATAATACGAATTTTAAATTAGATACATATACTGCAAACTCAACAAGAGTATCAGCAGGTAATGGTAGTGGTGGTAGGTTTTATTATTGGTCAGGTCGTATGATTGAATTAGGGACTAAAGTTATAGAAGAAATAGCATTTTGTAGAGATCCTAATGCTACTGCAACAGAAGTAACTAGTCTTTTCACTCCTGTTGATAGCAACGTCACAGTAAATCATTTAAATGGTCAATCTGATCCTTATTGGGCTACACAAACAAGCATAGGACTTATTGGCCCACATAGCTCACAACAGGTTTATATAAGTACGACTTTTACTGGTACTGGGAAAGCAGCACATTATGAATTACCTGCAACTTTAGATTTAAGTAGTTATCAGAAAGTTTCTTTTCAATGTTATCAAAACTCAGGGTATCGTACAAATAATAGTCAAGAAAAAGATTACACTGGTACTTTAAGTTTAAGGCTATGTACTGATACAGCAGGTAATACATCTGTTCATACTATTCCAATAGATAGTTATAAATGTGATGATAATGGTTTTATGTTTCGCTGCACAAAAGATTTTGGAGCAAATTTAAATTCTTCTATTAAATCAATAGCGATTTATGTCGATAATGCTATTGGAACTTTAGGTTCTTATACACGAAATAGATGGATTACTGTAAGTAATATTGTTGCTTGCAAAGCAGATAGTGATGCTCAGTCTCTTACGCATGAAGATTTAGTTGGATTAAATTCAAGTGATTTTGCAGCTAGTGGTCAATGGTATCCAGTATGGGCTTTGTTTAATAACAACAATAAAACTTGCATAGTTTGCCAAATAAACGCAGGAGAATGTAAGGGTATAATTCCTCCTCAAAGTAATATTAGATATAACGCAAGTGTGTTTTGGCCTGGTGGTTATCAAGCAGGTTCTCAATCAAAAACAATATATAAACGAAAACAATTTTGGCATCAAATAAGAGGTATTAATAGTGCTGCGGAATATACTATGAGGTTTTTTAATTCAAATAATGCTGGATTCCCACTGAGAATTTCTGGTGGCTGGAACGCTACAGATATGTCAACTAAAACAGCAGGCGATATTACTTGTATAGATGCTGAAACTTGTGAAAATGGGTCTTGGTATTTTTCCAGTCCTGCGGGATATCACTCAAGTGGAAGTGGTCAAGGTATGCACGCAGATGGCGAGATAAAAAGCACACATATAGAAGACTTTGTATTTACTAGACATCACGGATATTTTCAAGTTTATGGTGATGGGTTTTCAATATTTAATTGTGGCTTTTCAGTTGTTGGTACTGGATTTTATTTTTACTTCTCTAAACAAATTAAGAAGTTTGGTTTAAATATGTTCTACGGTTTTTGTCCAACTTCGCCTTGGAGTACTAGTTATCATGGTGCGAGAATCCCAGAACATTCAAGTAGTGGTACAGATTTATTCCTGACAAATTCTGATGGCTCACATCACAGTACATATAACGAAAATACAAGATATATTAAGTGGACAGCAGGTGGTGGAGAAAGCAGTGTAGTTGAATTTGGTCATGGCCCAAGCGATACTCAACCAATTCATGCAAAATTTAAACTAATAAATTGTGAAGGTCATGGAGCTAGACAGTTGTATTTATATTGCGGGGCAGATACAAATTTAGTTATACAAGAATACAGAGGTGGTTGGACAGATGGAGATAACTACCAATGTTGTCTTTATACAAACGTTAATGCAGAGGCAGCTATAACTATAGAAAAATGTATACGACTTTAAACTACAGAGGGTGGGAAGCACATGGCGGCAAGATAACTATTAACGAATGGTATGACGAAGACTTTGGTGCTAAATCAACAAACCAAGGATTTCATGGATTGCAATATTATCACTACCAACAAGGTGGTTATTTTTATCAAGGGTCAAACCCAATAACTTGTATTGTAAATGGTGGAACAATAAAAAGAAATGTCCAACTTTATAATGGATCAAAATTATTTACAGATGGTCTAACAATAGTAGAAACACCACAGATGAATACTGAAGTCTCTATCTCACAAGGAAGTTGGCAAACTAGAAATCACGATGGAACTAGTGGTAATAATTTTGCATTGTATAATTTGTTATATGTATATGCAGATGCCACAGTAAGACGTACTGCTAGTGGATACTCCATGAAGCTATGGCCCAGGCATCAAAGTGCAACAGCAACTATAGAAATAGGACAAGTAATTTTTAAAGGAGGTTCTCAAGTAACAGTAAGCATATGGTTTTATAAAGATAGTAATAATGTCAAAGGTAAATTATCAGTTGGTGGGCTAACACCTTTATCTGGTATTGGCGCACCTGCTGCTGTTGAATTTACTGATTCTGATAGTAATAATACATGGGTACAAAAAAGCATTAACTTTACCCCAACAGGAGATGGTGCTGCAACAATATTTTTAAATTGTTATCAAGATGGCGGTTCCACTGACTATATGTGGGTAGACGATATGACCATTTCACAAGCTTAATCACTATGGCTAACGTAATTAGAAACACCTACAAAATAGGTAATTCATTTTATTATGATATTACTATTGAAGAACAAGAAGGTGTAAATATAGAACATTTAGTTACTGGAAGATCCACTACAGAAAAAACACAAGAAGATGTAGATAAATTTTGCGAAGATTGGCTACTTTCTTTTAATGCAAATGCAGATTATGAAAAAAGGAACAACAAGTTATAGATAATGTAGATGATTACATTGAAAGAGGTTATTAAATGGCAGGTCAAATTTACATTAAGGTAGGTTCCGACTGGAAAGAAGCTGACAATTACTATGTAAATGTAAATGGTGTATGGAAAACAGGTACAGAAATTGAGGTAAATGCAAGCGGTACATGGAGTGGTGGTGCTGCACCTAGTTCATCAGGACTACCAACAAGGGCTGAAATATTAGGTTTTGATCTTCTAGAATTCGCTGTCTATATCCCATTTGTTATTGATAGTAAGGCAGGTGTTAACTCTTATTCTTTTGATATTCTAGAATTTGCTGCACCGGTTAAAGCTGGTCGATCTGGTTAAACTTTTGAGGTATAAGTTCTAGTCATGATAGATAGAGTGATGTAAAGGGGGGCTAATGCACAAAGAGAACAGAAAGTTATAATGGTGACAGGTATTAATGCTTTAGCAAAGGCTTCTCTCATGGCTCAAAAAATCTTAAATATTATTAGTCTAATCTCTTTTGTTCTTGTTGCTGCAATAACAGGGGGAGGAATCTTTGGTTATCTCTGGGTCACGAACGAAAAGAACCAAGAGAAATTAAAGCAACAGCTAGTTGAACAAGTTACTAAATCAATTAAGTTGCCAGGTCTTTCTAGTCCAGCACTACCAACAGCAGCTCCTCCTAAAGGTTTAAGTATTCCTAAGTTCTAATGGGATTATTAGATGCAATAGGCTCACTCTTTGTTTATAGAAGTCCTGAGCCGCAGGATGGATTTGAAAGATTTTACAGAATGAAGCTAAGGTCAATGACGAATTACGAACTACGGAAACTCCTTGGCACAACTGTTCACTACAATAAAACCATGCTTGTAAATATGATCATCGATGCAGGAGATTTCTAAAAATGAAACTTGAAATGGGTAAAGCGTGGGCTGACGAACAACATCAGCGCATGTTAAGAATGGAATCTCTGTACGTTTTGGACGGCAGGCATCATAGTGACCACAAATTTCATGGCCTCTATACTGGGTTAGCTGCTAAAGCAGAAGAACTTGAAGCTGAACTCAACGAAGCTATCTGCGACATTTGATTGTCAGTGTTCTCATTGCAGGGAGTTAAGAAGACAACAACTTAGACATGGACAATGGCTCAAGAATACCCAAGATAGGAATACAGCCAGTTACTCATCCTGTTATTCGAGTGTGGCAAATACAGCCACCTCAGTCTTTAAACATTCCAGCTCCGGTCACAGTTAACTTAGGTTTCCCTGTAATTGATATGCCTGGGTGTGTTGAAGCAAGGAGAAATTCGAGCGAGAATAGTGCATTACTTTCTAACGACCCAAAAGGAAATGTTGTCTTATGCCAAGCGGAGTATCCAAGCTACAACGCAATGGATTACACACCAGAGGAACTTATATATCCACCAAAGGGAGATGAACAAAGATACCCGCAACCAGAAATCCCATCAGCAGACCCACCGCCCGCCTCGAAGATCGAGGATTGCCCGCCACCTGGAGCAGCGGAAATTGGAACTAAAATTGAGGATGGACGGAAAGAAATAATTGCGTATCAATTGATTGGCAATCGTTGTGTTACGCAGTACAAGAAGTTAACAACGACACAACAAATCGTTAATGCAATACCCACTCCTCCTCAAGTTGTCAGCACTACTGGGATTACTCTTATTGCTACAAGTGCCGCTCTTGCGACTCCTTTGCTCCTAAAAGCGGTAAAGCCAATCGTTAAACAGATTATTAATCGAGTTAAAAAAGCTTTAGGTAAACCAGTTCGACCTTTAACACAATCAGAAAAGAGATCTAATTCTTATCGAGAGAAGAGGGGCTTACCACCTCTAAAGGTTTAAGTGTATGTCTATGCGGTAAGACTTGTCCCATCTTGGGCTTCACAACTATATCCTTACAAATCTTGTGATAAGGAGAATCAGTAGTAAATTCTATACCTGCTAACTTTAATTCTCCACAGTTCTTCAGTCTTGTGATTTCAAAATCTAATCGTTTAAAGTTAACTAATTCCTGCTGTAAAGCTAACTGTTTATCTACAGCAGACTTACATCTTTTCTGTAATGAATTATCTAAAGGAATAGAAAAGTTTGCAGATAGGCCAAGGTTTAAAGCATGGTTATCTTTTGTCCAGTTCTAGTGGCAACGTGGTGAGAGAGTGAGCCATCGTCATTGTACGAGGGAGCGTCATACCAATACTCTCTAGGAAGACTATATGTATGTGAATCAGTTACAAATGGAGAGATAGTTAACATTGGGCCTTGGCATATTATGTTTCCTCCGTAATGATTAGTAACACTATTCCCAGGAAGGTTCTGAATCCCCATATTGGTTACTGATCCAGAACTATTTGCCACCGGGGCAGCAGTCGAGCTGGTCTGCGCTGCGGCACTCCCTCCATATAAGAGAGCTACTGCGAGAAGACCGAGGTAGTTTCTGTGACGGACTCTATATTTGTGGTTCTCTGAATGTTTGTCACGTTTCGGAGCGAAGGCCCACGATAAGTTTCCACGAATTGGAAGGGTTGACCCCCGTTCGTGATCGTGACGTTTCCTCTGGAATTGATATCTAATCCAGTCCATGTTTGTGATTGTCCTCCCACTGTGCTTGTAGTGGTGTTGGGGTCAGGTGCGATTGAGTCTCCATCGATAGAAATGTTTGAACCATTCAAAGAATATTGATAGCCAGAGTAATCGTGAGAAACAATATTTTCTGTCACTACGCTAGTCGTTCTCGTGGTGCTTTGCATAGTGCCGCTAGAGAAATTTGGCACGACAGGTACACAATAAGCAGGAGAATGTATGAGTAATAACAGTGGCAGGAGCCGCTTCATCACTTAACAGTTAAAGCACTCTCTACACTTCCAATCGCAGAAGTTCCAGCTCCACCTGCGGTTATTGTTACTACACCTTGGCTTGTAATCGTACCCGCTAAACTACCTGCAACTCCAGCAGCTGTTGAAGTTACATTAGAAAAATTCCCTACAGCTCCTACCGAGGGAGCTGAAGTAGGGACTGCATCCGCTTGAGTATAACTTTGGGAATACGAGAAGGCGGCTCCTGGGTTATCTTGCGTTGCAGCAATCGTTCCAGGCGAATAAACGCCACTCGTAATTGTCCCAACCGAGACGGTTCCTGCAGTTGTGCCATCAGTTGTGTCTATGTTATTTCCAGCAGCCGAGAAGCTTGAGCCAATTCTTTGTGCTTGTGTAGCAGCGGCAGAAACTGAGAGCTGGGTACTCGTAGTTATAGCGTGATGTATATCTGCCTGAGCAGGAGCAGCTAGGAATAAAAGGAAAAGTAATTTCTTCATGCGTCTTTAGGTGGAGTAGCTTTTGGAGGTTCAGCTCGCACAACTTCAGCTCCATTAATGGTTAAAGGTGTCTGCACTCTAATGATCTGCTCGCCACCTGATGTATTGTTTTTAGCAATCATTGCTTCCATATCTTCTTTTGTGAGGCCGTTTCCATTCTTCTTATCTTTAGCTGTAGCCAAACCAAAAGTACTTAAGGCTCCTGTGAAGACACTGGCGATAAAGGTCGGATCGAAGTTTTGTTTCTGGAATCCTGGTAGGTCAACGTAGGCTAATGTCAAGATAAATCCTGACCACACCACAATTCCTAGTCTTACTGCTACTCCAATGAGTGCGACCTGTTCGTCCTTATCAGGAGTTATATCCTGAAGCTTTCCAATCAATCCTTTCTTCTCTTCTTTTTTTGTTTCAGAGAAGGGTGGGGTTGGTTTGTCTACCATAAGTAAATATAATGCAACTTAACATTAGCGTTAATCTAACAAAATACATGCACGACATTTTGCCAGCACTAATAGGGGCAGCAGCTACTGCACTTGTGATGGTGATATCTAACGTAAGTAATCGCAGAGAAAGGATATTAGAGATATCTATTATAGATTAAACAAGCTGTCAGAAGCGGTTAGCAGGATAGAAGGCAAGATCCAATAACGTGTGCTATGTTTTAAAAAGGCATGAATTATGTACAAGATACTTAAGCCTATACTTGTAAGATTTTTAAGCACTACCGCTGTGAAGCGTTTGATAATTGATATTTTAAGAGAGACAATTTGTAAGCAAACCTCGAACACATTGGATGATCGTGCAGTTGATGTACTAGAAGAAAAATTATTTCCAAGTCCATTACATCTTCAGTAGGTAAGTCAATGGACAAAAAAAACTTTCTCAACATCGAGATAGAAGAGCCACCATTGGAATTACAACTGTCTGTTGAGATGCGTATTAGAGATGTTTTAAATAGTAATGATTATGATGACGTAAAAAGATACTGCACACATCTAATTAGACATCAGATGAAGCAGGATGTTTTCTTAGCAGGGGTACTATCTAGAGTGTTAGAACTAGAAGCAATATTGGCTAAGGTAGATCTTAACGAATTAGCAAAAGTAGATCTTGGAGAAGAGCAAAAAACTATTGACAGAATAAGAAGCTTCTTTAATATTTAAAAAAACTACCATGCCAAAAGGGAAAGGAACCTACGGGACAAAGAAGGGAAGACCTCCAAAGAAGTAATCTAGTTAAAAAGCTATGTCGTTGTCTTGGCCTTTGAAAGATGGGCCATTACTTCTAGGCTGGTAATTTTCATCAACGTCAAAAATGTTAACCATTACTGCTGATGGGTTTGGCTTGCCACTGAAGTCAGGCAGACCTCCTAAATTTACCCATCGGTCTATCAACATAAATTGTTTGCCTTGGTCATTCTCCATAATGACTCCGATGTTTTGCCAGTTGGCTTTGTCGTTGCCATCCCTATCTTTGTATTCTCGTGTTTTCACTGATAGGTTTTTCACTTTTCGTGCCATAAGGAATCTCCTGGAGGATGCGTATGCGGACAAAACCACCTAAGTAATCTTGATCCATTGTTGAAATCACAGTGTTAAACCGCTTATCATTTATCTTAAGCGCATCTGCTAATCCATCAATACCTGCCTTCATTCTTGCTACTAAATTGTCACGGTCATAACTTCTCCGATCTGGTGGTATAAACGTCATTTCTAAAACTAATTGCTCAGGGATATTATCAGTCTTAATTTTTTTTAATTGTTCTTTTGAAACACTAAAACATGCATTCCTATATTGTTTTTTTGCCCTTGCTAATTTAGCCCAATGCAATCTTGCATTAGGACTTAGCTCACTTGGAGGCCAGCCTAAAACTATTTCAATCATTTAGTTCCTCCAGTTCATCTATGTTCTTTTTGAGAATGTCATGTCTAACTATATATTCCATATTTGGGAGATCATTAAACCAATATTGTGTTTCCAATTCTGCAAGCTGCTGTTTGTAATTAGCAAGCTTTAGCATATTCTCTTGGCTCATTTTGTTTTGCTCCAATGTTTAATTAATAACTCTAATTCAGCGATGCGCTGTAAGGCTGCTGCAATTCTTTCCTCTTTTGTCATGAGCCTTTCCTATAGCTATCCCAATCAAAACCAATCATCTTTCCTCCGTTCTCACGCAACCTATCGGTTACACGTTCACCAAGGTAATCAGATAATTGTTCTCTTGGAATGTTTGATAATAAGATAGATGGCTTCAGCTTTTCATAGCGTTCGTTAAGCACATCAAATAACATTTGTTTCTCAAACTCTGATCCAAACTGCACTCCAACTTCGTCCAGTATTAATAAATCTGGTGAGGCAAAGACATCAACTACTTCGCTTTCTGTCTCGTTCTTTGTATGCCAGCTATCTTTAACTCTTCTGATTAGACGTTGCACGGTGACAAATACTGGTGACCGTTGTTGCTTAATAATTTCCAACGCAATGCCTATTGCCAAATGGGTTTTGCCTGTCCCTGGTTTGCCAACAAAGATTGCAGAACGTCCTTCCTTCATAACTTGATCAAAGTTCTCTGCATACTCTTTTGAAAAAGCTAATGCCTTCTTTTGACCAGTCGTTCTCGCTATGTAGCTATCCAATGTCCGATCTTTAAATCGTTCTGGGATAGCAGCTCCATTTATTTTTGCTTTCCATTTGAGTTGCTCTCGTTCTAACGCTGCTTCCTTTTGTTTCTGAAGGCTCTCTTCCTCCTGCTTCTCTTGAAGTATTTCTAGGCACTTAGGACATGCCGTCCAATGTTCTCCAAGAAAGTTCGTTGCGGTATAAGCACCATGCTCAGGACAATTGCGTTCTTCTGTTGGCCTGTCTTTGTCGATTAATTTTTTAAAGTCATATCTCTTGCACCCCTTCTCCGTAACTAGTCGAAGCAAAAGATTTTTTTTCATTTGTTACCCAATCACTTTTAAAGCTACGCCATCCTCTTACCTGACACATCGTCAGAGCCTCCTCTAAGCTCACTGAAGCCTTTTTAGCCTCATTAGTAATACCTTTTAACGCAGTCTCAGTTAGAGGGGCTTTCACGTTCCTTCTGTGCTTCAAGAAATCATCCCAAGTTTTTTAGTAACAGTGCGAGGACGCTTCAGCGTCTTCTTATTTGTTTCTTGTTTCTTGTTTAATGTTTCTTGTTTATTGTTTGGTTGAACCACTGTTGAACTAGCGTTGGCTCTAGCCAAGGCAGAGGCTCTTCCCGCTCTAGACGCTGCTAGCACTTTACTTCTGTACTTTCCGATCTCTTCATCAGCCCTCGGACTTGTCCATCCTTTGCCAACTTCAAGAGTAAAAAATTCTTCCAAGATAACCTGCACCTCTGGCACATTATCTCTCAAATTAATTTTCCGTGCAACGAGTGTGACATCTTCGCTCAACGGACGTTCATGAAGATAGTAAAGATCTAGCAATCTTCTATATGCCAAATCCTCCATATCGGATAGGTGTTTCGTGTGGCTGATGTAATCGCCAATATTGAAGGAATAAAAATGCATTACTCCTCTTTGTCATGTGCCAACTGATCCCGAACATTTTTGCCTGCTTTTTCTGCGTCATCTTGATCCATACCAATTGATTCTTTTAGCCTGGATAATGGCTTCTCTTGTTGATCAGGAGTAGGAGTAATATTTACAGGCTGTTTATTATTTTCAAAGCCAGAAGCTTCTAAGTCTGACTGCATTACTGCGTCAACATCAGCACTTGATGGCAAGCGTTTTGAAATTCTTCTGATAACTGTTTTCTTAGCCATCTCATCCCACCAATCTTTCCAGGGCCCGAAGGCTCCTGCTCTTGATGTTTTGCGGACTTTCTCTACCTCATCGACTGACATAACCTCCCGATAAATTGCACCGTCTTTTGTTTTTGCTATGCAATAAACCGCAATAGGTGTTCCTCTATCTCCACCAAGAAGTGGCTTATGGATAATTTGTTCGTCATCTCCTAGCTGGTAATCAAACAAGTCTTTGCTATATGCAACTTGAGCAGAGATACTTGCTAGTTCACCAGAGTTGCGGATCTTTTTAAGGATGCCACCAACCATTGGCATATAGGCAACAGTCTTTCCTGCTTTGCCACCAAAAATTACTGGTGCTGCCTCTCTGCCATCAAGCATTAGTCCATCTTGAGCTGCTTTCATGCATGTCCCAAGTAATGTTTTTCTATCTGCCTGCAATAGATCAGGATTCATTTGAACTGCTGTCAGCGTTGTTCTAATAAATTTGTCTACGCTTATCTGTGGTGGTAACGCTGCCTCGAATTCTGTTGACATCGAGGTCAAAGTTCCACGCATTGATTCCATAGGAGTGATTGAAGAAGAAGTCATTTTTTTAAATAGATTTAGGACTTGAAAAACGGAACATTCTGTAGCCCTTTCTTGGACTCTGGTATGTACCAACCATGTCTTGAGTAATAAGTTTGCCCTTAGATTCTTTGCTCATGCCGCAGGAAATTGTCCCGTATTTAGAGAAAATTTTTGATGCCTTTTGGCTACGTTCTAGAATCTGTGCCTTAAGGCTATCCTTGGTCTTATTGATTGAATGCAACTCTTTGTTAGTTATGTTGTATTCATCGATTAACCTATCTAAATCGTCATCAGCATCAAGCATCACACCTGCATCTGCTTGGTTATGCAAAGTTTTGATGATGTAATCTGCATCTATTAAGTAATCAATATCTGGTGGTGTTCCTGCTTTCACTTTCTCCCAAAACGCTCCAACTTTTTTTGTTAGATCTTCACCGATAGCCCTATCTCGTTTTCTAAAATAATTTTTGCGTATTGCCACCGACTAATGCAACTAATGCACACCAATTAATATCTGCTACTTCCATCTGATGTTGGATCTGGAGCTCTATATGTTCTGGTGCTTCAATGTTTCCATTGCCATCGTCTTTCCAGTTTTTTCTGTAAGCCACACCATCTACATTTTTTATTCAAGAATTCCTACTCCATCTTCAGGAGGATCAAATTTGTTTGACTTATTAATTTTGTAATCGAAAGAGCTACCCATTCTGGTTTTTGGGTTACTCATATAAACATCAAACTTTTCTACATCCCAACCCATAGTTTCTGCTGCACCATGAGCTATAGAATCTTCCAGGCGTTTGCCCCATGTCATACGCTCATTTTCTTCGATGCGTACAACGTGCTTTTCTTTTTCTGGTGGTAAAGCTCAAACTCCGTTTGATAGGGGGATAGGTCATACAGTGCTGATACTTCAGTCGAAGTGATATCAAGCAATCTGTTTTCTAACCAACTTTGTTCGTCAGTTATTGGAATTGATTTTGTTGGCATTAGTTAAGACTCCTTTTGAAATTGGATAAATTCTGAATTTGGAACGACATTTGATTCCCACTTGGCTACGGTTTCATAAGACCAGTTAGAGCCTTCCTCTTCCCATGTCCCAGAGAACTTGCGTTGCCTAGTGTTATCTCTATTGAAAACTTTGCTATCTATCTCAGCTCTGACTTCATTAAGAATGTCGTATAGAGAATACTCGTCATTTGTGTAGACGGTAATTGTATGTTTCCTCATTTAGTACTGCTCTCCTTCTTTATGCCTTGTGCATGAATATCGAAGGCCAGCATCTTTTGCAGATTTGATTAGCTCATCTTTTTCTTCTACGGAATAGGCATAGTCTTCCCATTCAGAAGTAAAAACGAACCAGTAGAAATTGGGATTCTTTTCTCTTTCGTATTCCTCTTGGTATTGCTGTTCCAATTCCTTTTGGTAACGAGCAAGGGAAGCTTCATGATAATCAGCCATTATTTGTTCCCCACATAGAGAGTGGAACTAGGGCCGTATTGAGTGATAAGCCTGGGCCAAGTTCTAAAGATCAAAGCCTTATTATCAGCATCAGCTACTAATGCAGCTTCAGCTAATTTCTTAGAGAAAGTCCCTCCACGCTGGATAGCCGTCTGAAGGGTGTTGAAAGTTTCTTGCGGAGTCATGTGAATGTTGTAAGTAAAAACTTTTAAGGGATTCAAACCTGCTATTAGTGTTGCATATAAATCAACATAATGCAAGCAAAATTATTTTTGCAGCTCAATACATGCTTTCTCGACTCCAGCCTGACAATCGGCCTTCGTCATGTCTGTTAGTGAGCTGTCCATTGCGAGATAAAAAATAGCCGCAACACAGAGAAATAAGAAACTGTTTTTCATGGTGCTGGAATTAAGATGTGCTGGGCATGCTGAGATCTCCTGCCATTATCAGGCCAGGTAACTTCGTAGTAATAACAAATGCGATTTCTAGAGTTGAATTTCTCTATAACCTTGGTTACTGTTCCTACGTCAGATTCGATCTTTAAGCAAATTCCTATGCTTCCTCGTTTCTTGTTCACTTGATCGTTGATCTTGTACTTGGGGCTTGGCATTAATAATTCCTATGAGTTTTTAGAATATCCCAGACAAGCGAAAAGGGGGCTATTAAACCCCCTCACGGTTATGCAAATTGTTTTACAACTCGTACGCTCATCTTTAGAAGATTGCTGCGGTTACAGCGGTGAATCCTAGAAGGATTAATGCGGCATTCAATTTCTCGGTAAGAGTTTGAATTTTGTCCGCTTGGTCATCAATCAGTGGAAGAGCCTCGGCAAGTATTTCAGCTTTGGTGTTCTTAACTGTGATTGAGGTCATGGATAACTCCGTATAGGTTGAGGGGTGAGGGTTTTTTACGGTGCAGCCTTGCGGCTGGTTAAACCCTCGATAAAACCGGTCACTGCGTTAAGGACTTGGACTCGTCCATGAACTTGCGTCCATATGAGTAGTGTTGCATATATTCCAACAGATGGCAACTAATCCAGCAAAGAAACCTCTTATGTTTACTTATTGTTGCATTTATGGCATCATGCAGATATGGAACAAACTTCTAAGACAACTCCTGTTCAATTGTTGATAGCTGAGTTCGGTGGTGTCAGAGCCTTGGCACGAGCAGTTCATCGGGATGCAGCTTCAGTCAGTCGCTGGCAAAAAGGAGATGGCCTAGTTCCCACCAGCATGCAGAAGAAAGTTTTAGAGACAGCCTGGGACAACAATATTAATATCTCTGCTCATGAATTAATCTTTGGTAGAGATGATCCTTGAAAACTATTATTCTCTAAGATATTCTTTTAGTAATTTACTATTTCTAAATGACACTTACAGCAGTTAAAACTAAAACAATTGTTGTTGGTGTTTCTGACTCTGGGCATAGAGTCGGAGAATCGCATCCAAATCACAATAAAAATATTACTCCTGTGATTGTTGATGCTCTTCGTGAGCTTCATGAAGAATGGGGTATTGGTTACGGCTGCTTATCCCTGATGTTCGGGGGGTATTAGCCGTGGCTACATTGCACAAATCTGCCGCTATGAAAAAAGAGTTAGCTATCCAACCCGTTGGAAAACAATCCACCAAAATAGGTAGACCTGTTTCTAAGCCTGATCCTGTAATAGTTGAGCAGGTTTTAGAACACGTTGCTCATGGTGGTACTCTTCGTGCTTTTTGCAGGCAAAAGGGCATGCCTTCTTACAGAACTTTGTATCGCTGGTTAGATAAGGACGAGTCGTTCCTGTCACGCTTCACATATGTGAGCAGGTTTTTAGGAGCGAGAGCTATTGCAGAGGAAGCTTTGGCTCTTGTAGATACTCCTCCTCCTATCATCGGTGAGGGAGACAATGCCAGGATGGATAATGCTCATGTGAATTGGATGAGATCGAGATCTGATTTGAGGTTGAAGTTATTAAGCAAGTGGTTCCCGCAGGAATATGGCGATAAGGTTGGGATCGATGCAAAGGGAGATATTAACCTGACCATCTCGACAGGTGTTCCGCAAACGTGATTCAACTCAGCTATGAACCGAGGCTATGGCAGCGTGAATGCCATTTGAAGAAGCAAAGGTTTAGTGTTTATGCCTTGCATAGGCGATCTGGGAAGACTGAATTAGCAATAATGGAATTAATAGATAAGGCGATGAAGACAGACAAAGAGCTGGGCATGTTTGTTTATGTTGCTCCGTTCCTTCGTCAGGCGAAAGCTATTGCCTGGGCCAGATTGAAAGAGAAGATCGAACCATTAAGAAGATCATCACTACTTGATATAAATGAAGGCGAGCTGAGTGTGAAGTTCAAACATAATGGAGCGATCATTCGCTTGTTTGGTGGTGACAATGCTGACGCTTTAAGAGGTCTAAGATTGGATGGCATTGTGATTGACGAGGTTGCCCAGATTAAGCCTGAGCTTTGGGACGATGTATGTCAGCCTGCGCTCAGTGACCGTCTAGGTTGGGCGATCTTCATAGGTACTCCGAGTGGTATTAATTTATTTAGTGAGCTGTATTACAAAGCTGTAGAGGAGGAGGATTGGGCAGCGGCAAGGTACACGGTATATGACACAGAGTCATTGCATCCGAAAGAAGTTGAACGTCTTAAGCGTGATATGGCTGAGACTTCATTTGCCAGGGAATATTTATGCGACTTCAGTGCGGCAGGTGATGACCAACTTATTGCATTGGCAGACACAGAGGAAGCAGCTCAACGTGTATATCAGAAAACAGACGTGAGCCTTTCACCATTGATCTTTGGGATTGATCCGGCCCGCTTTGGAGATGATCGATCTGTTGTGTTCAGGAGGCAAGGAAAGCAGGGCTTCAAGCCAGTTATCTATAGAGGCATCGACAACATGGAGCTTGCGTCTAGGGTGGCAAACCTGATCGAGGAACATGACCCTGATGCTGTGTTCTGTGATGCTGGTGCAGGGTCAGGAGTGATCGATAGGCTCAGGCAATTGTCCTATGACGTAATCGAAATACCATTCGGTGGCAAGGCAACCAAGCCAGAGCTATTTACCAACCGTAGAACTGAGATGTGGTGGTTAATGAAGGAATGGATAGAGATGGGAGGCGCAATACCAAACGACACAGCACTCAAACAAGAACTAGCAACACCGATCTATTGGTACGACAACGTTGGTAGGCGAGTATTGGAAAGCAAAGACCAGATCAAGAAGAGATTGCAGGGAGCAGGATCACCAGACTTAGCTGATGCATTGGCACTGACCTTTGCGCTGCCAGTAGCCAAGAAGATTCCAGAGGACATCTACATCAAAAGGCGTAGAGATGCCACCCAAAAGGAGGAATATGACCCATACACAAGAGTCTAATTTCGTTCGTATAGCAGAAGGGCTAGATGTGGAGCCGCTGCTTGAATTATTAGATGCCAAACCTGAGCTGTGGAAGGAGATAGAGGCAAGGCAAAAGTGTACTAACTCACCACACAAAGATACTGAGTGCATATATGTTAGAGGGCCACTAAAGATGAGTATCTACTACGTCATGTGGGATACGGGATCTTATGATTATCCCTGCATGGAATATTTAAAACCTGCACTTGTACCATTGATGCGACCAATTCTAGAAAAACTAGAGGTCAAGGAAATGGGAAGAGTACTCATTGTCAATCTCAAGCCTAGTGGTCATGTAACCAAACATAATGACCAAGGATCTTATGCAGACCACTATTCACGGTTTCATCTAGTGCTAAAAACAAACGAGTGGTGTAGTCAAACCTGCGGTAATCAAGAACAGAAGTTTAAGGCAGGCGAAGTCTGGTGGTTTAACCATAAGAAACTCCACACGGCAGACAATGTTGGCATGACTGACAGAGTGCATTTAATATTTGATTGTGTGACCAAGTATTTTTCTATGGATGGTGTGACCGTAACAGGCGATACAGCCGTTACTCTTGATGAATGTGGAGTAGTTAATGATTGACATTACACTAGCCACTGTTGATGAGATGTTGGCAGAAGCGAATGTCTTGTTTGAGGAGCATTACGAAGAGATTGCTCGCAACAAACAAATCATGAAGCTGAAGCCAGATGAAGAAACGTACCGCAAAATGGAGTCGGCACAGCAAATCTTCATTCTCTCAGCAAGGCAAGATGATGTTTTAATCGGTTACTCTGTCAATTTCGTCACTAATCATCTGCATTATGCGGATCTGCGTATAGCTCAAAATGATTTGTTGTTTATCAGCAAAGAACATAGGGGTGGCAGAGTCGGATTAAAGCTGATTAGAGAGACAGAAAACCACGCAACATCACTCGGATGCAAACTAATGCTCTGGCATTGCAAAGAAAACACCACTTTGTCTGGGTTGCTACCGAGAATCAACTACGGTGTACAAGACATTATTTATTCCAAGGAGTTATGACATGGGAGTAGTAGCAGCAGTTGCCGCAATTGGATCTACAGTTGTAGCAATCCAATCATCCAACAAACAAAGAAAGGTACAACAACAGGCGTTAGAAGACCAACGTGTGGCTAATGACCGTGCAGAAGAACGTGCGAAACAAGAGCAGTCAAGAACTGAGCAAGAGTACAACAGAGCCAATAGGCAAGATGTTGATGTTGAAAGTTCACTGGATGCTAGTGAATTATCAGCACAAGAGGGAGCATCAGGAACGTTGTTGACTGGTGGTATGGGTGTAGATCCAAGCAAACTAAACCTTAGTCAAAACACCTTATTAGGCGGTTAAACGATGAAAACAAAACGTGCTGACCTGTTATCAAGATGGGGTCACCTAAGAACCGAAAGGGCTACATGGTGGTCACATTGGCAAGAGGTTACGACTTACTTGCTACCAAGGAATGGACGTTATTTTGAGCAGGATAGAAACAAAGGAACAAGAAGGCATAACTCGATTTATGACAACACAGGGACAAGAGCTTTAAGGACACTTGGTGCAGGCATGATGGCTGGTGCTACATCTCCTGCAAGACCTTGGTTTAGATTAGGCACGGCTGATCCAGAATTAAATAGATACGCTCCTGTCAAATTGTGGCTGAATGAAGTAACAGAGCGGATGCAATTGGTGTTTCAGAAGTCCAATACATATAGAACATTGCATGGAGTATATGAAGAGCTAGGAGCATTTGGCACAGCTGGATCTATTATCCTTCCTGATCCCAAGACAGCTATCCACCATTACCCTGTAACTGTTGGAGAGTATGCAATTGCAACAGACTATCAGGGGAGGGTAAACACTTTATATCGAGAATTTCAGAAGACAGTAGGAGAGATAGTAAGAGAATTTGGATATAAGCAGTGTTCAACGTCCGTTAAGAATCTGTTCGACAGAGGGAGCCTTGATTCATGGATTACGTTGGTACATGCAATAGAACCTCGTGATGATCGAGAGCGTGAGTTTGGGAAGAAGGACAGTATGAACATGGCATACAAGTCTTGTTATTTTGAATTAGGTGGAGATGGCGAACAAGTACTAAGAGAAAGTGGGTATAAAGATTTTCCTGCTGTTATACCTAGATGGGGTGTCTCTGGTGGTGATGTTTATGGCAATTCACCAGGGATGGAAGCGTTAGGTGATATCAAGCAATTGCAGCATGAGCAACTACGCAAGGCGCAAGGCATTGATTATCAGACAAAGCCACCATTGCAAGTACCTAGCTATATGAAGAATAGGGATGTAGATAGTCTTCCTGGTGGAATCACGTTTGTTGATGGTCAGCAAGGCAAAATCGAGACTGCATTCAATGTGAACCTGAACCTTCAGCACCTGTTAATGGACATACAGGACGTAAGACAAAGGATTAATGGTTCGTTTTATGCTGATTTATTCTTGATGCTGGCTAATGCTACCGATACACGCATGACCGCAACCGAAGTAGCAGAGCGTCATGAAGAGAAGTTGTTAATGTTGGGGCCAGTACTAGAGCGATTACATAATGAATTGCTAGATCCATTGATAGATAATACGTTCAATAGAATGATCGAATCTGGATTAGTCCCACCTGCTCCAGAAGAGCTTCAAGGGATGGAACTAAGCGTTGAATTTGTATCTATGTTGGCACAAGCACAACGTGCTATTGGAACAAATAGTGTTGATAGGTATGTGAACAATATGGGCATGGTTGCACAGATGAAGCCAGACGTTCTTGACAAGTTCGACTCTGACGCATGGGCTGATGGATACGCTGAGATGTTAGGTGTAGATCCTAAGTTAATCGTTGCAGGCCCAAGGGTAGCGAAGATCCGTAAAGCAAGGGCAGTAGCACAGCAAGAGATGGCAAAGCAAGAACAAGCAAATCAGGCTGCTGAGAATATGTCAAAACTAGGAAAGGTTGATGCAGGCAACGCTATGGATATGATGAACCAATTTAGTGGTTACAACTCACCATCGCCACTAGAGGTTTAACTATTGGTGTGACCGTAATATTGTTTTCACTAGATATATTGGGTCATGAGTGATTACAATCCTCTCGACCTAAAGGCGCAACAGAAATCCAAAGACTCTAAAAAGTCAGCGGAAAGAATTGATCGCCAAAATGAAGAGTCGGACATTAAATGGCTCATGAGCAGCAAGAGGGGTCGCAGATTTATCTGGAGACTTCTGGAGCAAGCGGGCGTTTTCCGATCATCGTTCAACCCCAACGCAATGACAATGTCATTTAGCGAAGGTAGCAGGAACTATGGTTTGGTGATTCTCAACTCGATCCACACTCTCTGCCCTGAGTTGTATCCGACAATGATTAAGGAACAAAAAATGTCAGAAACGCTGATGACGGAAGCCAACCAAACAAATGAAGGCGACACGCAGCAACAAGTAGACGCAACAACTGAGCAATCAACTGAAGCGACTACTGAAACCGAGCAGCAAGCTGAATCTGTGAAGGATCAACAAGGTTCGGATGAATCCTCTGTTGAGAGTGAAACTAGCGAATCAGAGACACCGGAAGGTGCGCCTGATAAATACGAGTTCAACTCAAAGGTGGCTGACGCACCGAACGAACTCGACCCCGAAGTCTTAACTGCATTCGGTGAAGTCGCTAAAGATCTTGACCTGCCACAGGACGCTGCACAAAAAGTATTAGACAAGGTTGCACCTGTCATTCAGGCCAAACAAGCAAAAGAGATTGAGAAAGCAAAAGCAGATTGGGCCACAACATCACAATCAGATGAAGAATTTGGTGGTGAAAAACTAGGAGCCAATCTAGAAATTGCTAAATCCTCTCTTAATGCGTTTGGTACTGATGCTTTTAAGTCGCTGCTGCAAGAATCTGGCTTGGGAAATCATCCCGAAGTAATTCGGTTTATGTACCGAGCAGGTAAGGCAATTAGTGAAGACAGTTATGTTGGCAATTCTCAAGGTGCGAACGCTAAAGGCGGTGTACCAAAAGACTTCAACGGCATAGCCAACGCACTATATTCTGATCAGCAAACTAAGTAAGGAGTTATTAAATGGCTACCCTCTCAACCTCAAATTTAACGCTAGCGGACTGGGCAAAAAGATCTGATCCAGACGGTAGAGTTCCAATCGTTGCAGAACTGTTATCACAGTCCAACGAAATTTTAGATGATTGCGTTTTTAAGGAAGGTAATTTACCTACTGGCGAACGTGTAGTCATTAGAACTGGTTTACCAGGCGTTTATTGGAGAGCGTTAAACCAAGGTATTCCATCAACCAAGTCAACAACAGCACAGATTGATGAGGCTTGTGGAATCCTAGAAGCACGTTCAGAAGTAGACAAAGACTTAGCAATGTTGAATGGCAACACTGCACAGTTCCGTCTATCTGAAGACACTGCTTTCTTGGAAGCAATGAACCAGACTCAAGCTGAGACTTTGTTCTATGGAAACCCTGGAACAGATCCTAAGAAGTTTCTAGGTTTAGCACCAAGGTATAGCAGCCTATCTGCTGATAACGCTGTAAACATCCTTAATGGAGGTGGTTCAGGTTCTGACAACGCTTCTGTTTATCTAGTTGTTTGGGGTGATAACACTGTTTATTGTCCTTTCCCTAAAGGATCTAAAGCAGGCTTAACACACGAAGATCTAGGCGAGCAAACTGTCTACAACAGCGATGGCACAAGGCTTCAAGCTTTTGCTACTCGTTACCAGTGGAAGAACGGTTTAGTCGTTAAAGATTGGAGATACGTTGTTCGTATTTGCAACATTGACGTTTCTGACCTACTTGGAACTACTGGTACACAGACAGCAGCTGCATCAACAAACCTAGTTAAGTTAATGGCTAGGGCGTTGTACAGAATTCCTAATATGGCAATGGGTAGAGCAGCGTTCTACATGAACAGAACTGTTCACTCAGGCATGGCTATTCAAGCACTAGATAAATCACAAAACGTCTTGGCGATTGAGCAAGGTTTATCTCAGTTCGGATCAGCACAAAGCTACTTATCATTCTTAGGAGTTCCTCTAAGAAGAGTAGATGCGCTACTTAATACCGAATCAGCGGTTGCTTAATTTATTCATCATCAAAGGAGCTTTAAAATGATTACGGACAAACTGCTCAGAGTGAGCGAAGACCAGGCAATTACTTCAACTGCATTCTCTACTAACACTATTGATTTAGGAGTTGCTAGAGATGTAGGAGAAGGCACTGCTTTGTATATGAACTTTGCTGTTACCACTGCATTAGTCAATGGTACGAGCGTACAGTTCGAGGTTGTTTCTAGTGCGAACGCTAACTTATCTAGTCCTACTGTTATAGGAAGCAGCAATGCAGTCCTTACAGCAGCACTTACAG